>ENA-OOXM01000905-OOXM01000905.1-human-gut-metagenome-genome-assembly--contig:-NODE-905-length-24607-cov-3.101580_pt1 | contig 24607 bp, 17 predicted proteins | sample MGYA00241589_ERZ501347 | MGnify/ENA primary metagenome ERZ501347 (study PRJEB25962, sample SAMEA2042832) | human gut metagenome | biome: human gut; feature: human-associated habitat; material: faeces...
CGGCATTGAAGCGAGCCTCCGCCGCTTTGCTCATTACGATTATTGGGACAACCGTGTTTTACCTTCCGTTCTTGTATCCTCAGATGCGGATTTGTTGATTTACGGCATGGGTGAACGCCAGATTATCGACATTGCGGAGGCTTTGGACGGCGGCATTGCTGCACGGGATATTACCTATGTTAAGGGAACTGCATATTGGGCGGATAACCTCTCGCGCGTGTATGAGTACGCGCTTATTGACAGCTTTGAAAAAGTATCAAACGACAAAAAAGCTTACTGTGCTGCGTTTATGACGCAATACCGTGAACAGGATGCGATAAGCGGCGCAACGCTTGTTCAGCCGCACGGGAGCGGATTTGTTGTTGTGAACTCACCCGCCATGCCGCTTTCACGCAACGAGTTGGATGCTGTTTACGATCTTCCTTATACACGCCTTCCCCATCCTTCCTACACCGAGCATATTCCCGCTTTGGATGAGGTTCGCTTTTCCCTTGTCAGCTGCCGCGGCTGCTACGGCCAATGTGCGTTTTGTGCGCTTACTTTCCACCAGGGACGCGTCATTCAATCCCGAAGCCACGAATCGCTGATTGCCGAAGCCAAGCTTATGACCAAAATGCCCGAATTCAAGGGCTATATTCACGATGTCGGAGGGCCAACGGCGAATTTTCGTCAGCCTGCATGTAAAAAACAGCTTACGAAGGGTGTATGTAAAGACCGAACCTGTTTGGGATATTCACCCTGCAAAAACGTTGAAGTCAGCCATACGGATTACGTTGAACTTCTGCGCAAGCTCCGCAGACTGGACGGTGTGAAGCGTGTGTTCATCCGTTCAGGTATTCGTTACGATTACCTGATGTACGATAAAGATGAAACATTTTTTAAGGAACTTATTAAATACCATATAAGCGGACAACTTAAGGTTGCGCCCGAGCATATCGATGATCACGTGCTTGAGATGATGGGCAAGCCCGGCGGTGAACTGTACCAACGCTTTGTTCGAAGATATAAGCAGCTTAATGATGCTCTCGGAATGAACCAATACATTGTTCCGTACTTCATGTCAAGCCATCCGGGCAGCACTTTGAACTCTGCAATCGCACTTGCAGAATACCTGAAGGCGAGCGGGCAGCGTCCGGAGCAGGTTCAGGATTTTTATCCCACTCCCGGCACTCTTTCCACCTGCATGTTCTATACGGGACTTGACCCGCGAACAATGAAGCCGGTTTATGTTCCCGTTTCGCCCGAGGAAAAAGCAATGCAGCGCGCCCTCATGCAGTTCTTCATTCCAAAGAATCGGCCTCTCGTCCGAAAAGCTCTCAGGCTTGCAGACAGGGATGATCTCATCGGCAGCGGCAGGAACTGTCTCGTGCCGGATGTGCATCAAAGCCCGGCACCCAGCGGAGGCTCTTCCTCTGCGACAAAAAGCAATCACCGTTCGCAGTATGGAACGACTGAACATTCGGCAATCAAACGAAAAGATGCGCGGCAGAATACCCGTTTCGGTTTTCCTGAACAGAGCCGCAGCATCGGGCGGAACAGCGGAGTTCAAGGCAAAAAAACGGTTAAAACATCCGATAAGCGTTCAGGCGTAAAGAAGCATCGCTGATGTTTGTAAAGCCTGTGTAAACATTTTAAGACCTTTGCCGCGGAGTGTTGGCATATTGCACCGTTTTGTGCTATAATATTTTTATCAACAGCCGCCTTTGGGACGGTTGATGCTGGTTAAAGGATTTTTAACATGAAAAAACAAACTAAATCCGCAGTAAATGCCGGTTTCGTGCAGGGAGCTGCAATTCTCGGCATTGCGGGGCTTTTGGTCAAAATCATTGGGGCGGTGTACAGAATTCCGCTTGCAAACATTGTCGGCGAAAGCGGCATGGCGTATTACGAGGTTGCTTACCCTTATTATTCCTGGCTGCTCGTCATATCCTCTGCGGGACTTCCGACAGCAATTTCCAAGCTTGTTTCCGAACGAATAGCACTGGGCGATATCGTCGGAGCAAAACGTGTATTCCGTGCAGCGTTGCGCTTGCTTTTTGTCATCGGAATTGTCACTGCCGTTCTTCTGTTTGTTCTTTCATCACCGATCGCAAACCTTTCCGGTGCAGCACCGGCAAGGTATTCCCTTATGGCATTGTCGCCTGCACTGCTCTTTGTGTCCGTCATGTGTGCCTACCGAGGATATCTGCAGGGAATGCAGTGCATGACCGGAACAGCAATCAGCCAGATTGTTGAGCAGCTCATCAAACTCATATTCGGGTTCGGCCTTGCGTTTTTATTCGTCAAAACACGCCCCGATGCCCCTGAGTTGGCGGCAATGGGAGCATTGATAGGCGTCAGCGTTTCAGAGCTTGTTGCGCTTGCTGTCATCAAGTTTTATTATGATGCTCGCATTCGCAATCGCTCTCTTCCCGTCTGCGTTTCAACAAAAGGCGCAAAAAGCGGGCTTCGCGGCTCAATCATCAAGCGTTTGCTTGCAATTGCAATTCCGATAACCATTGGCGCATCAATAATGCCTGTTACGGGAATTGCCGACTCCGTGTTCATTATCAATTTTCTTGAAAAGCACGATATTGCAATGGGTATTGCGGAAGAAATCGCAAACGAAAATGCGCGTGTTGCATACACTGTTCTCCGCAGCTACGTCACTCCGCTTATCAACATGCCGGCCGTGCTGACACTTTCGCTTTCAATGAGTCTCGTTCCCGCAATCTCCCAAGCCGTTACGCGCAAGGAAAAGCGCATTGTTAACGCCGCAAGCAGAACGGGCATCAAGCTTGCCATGTTTATCGGTGCACCGTGCGCAGCAGGACTGTTCATTCTCGGCGGTCCGATAATGTCCCTGCTTTATTCGGCCGTCCGCAACAATCAGGACAGGTTCACCCAGGCTCAGCAGGTTATGTATATCGCTGCCGTCGGGGTTCTTTTCCTTTCACTTGTTCAAACTCTCACCGGCATAATACAGGGTCTCGGCAAGCCGCGCGTTCCGGTCTATTTCCTTGCTCTCGGCGGCATCGTTAAAGTGGTCAGCATGGTGATTCTTATGCAATTCACAAGTATGGGCATTCTCGGGGCTGCATTGTCCACCGTGCTCTGCTATGCGGTTGCAGGAATTGCCGATACTGTTTACGTAATACGCAAAACACGAATGAACATAAGCTATACGGATACATTCGCAAAGCCCCTGTTTTCAAGCATTGTCATGGGCTTCGCCGTCTTCGCTGTGTATACTCTCGGTTCAAAGCTCGGACATCCGACGCTTGCAACGCTTGCCTCGCTCTGCGTCGGCGTGGCAGTATACGGAGGACTTATGATCCTGCTTCGTCCGTTCAGCAACAGTGACCTTGAATTCCTTCCGAAAAAGGATCTGTTCAGGCGTATTTTCCGTGTTATCTGATTCGAATTGCATACACACTTAACGGGTTCATTTTTTGGTTAGGAGGAAGCAATGCCGGACTACAGACGTATAATTGAAGAGCGGGAACGTCAAACGCTTTCGCCCTATGCAGCATTGAGTGCAGAAACACGCGGTCGGGAATATCCCATTGACCCCTGCCCTGTTCGCACCGGATTTGTACGTGATCGCGACAGGATAATTCATTGCAAGAGTTTCCGCCGCCTTAAGCATAAAACGCAGGTGTTCCTTTCACCCGTCGGTGACCATTACAGAACGCGGCTTACGCACACATTGGAGGTTGCTCAAATCGCCCGAACGATTGCCCGCGGACTTCTGCTCAATGAGGATTTGACCGAAGCCATAGCCATGGGGCACGACCTCGGGCATACGCCTTTCGGCCATTCCGGCGAAAGCGTCTTGAACAGAATCGTTCCCGGCGGCTTTGAACATAATAAGCAAAGTCTTCGCATCGTTGAAAAGCTTGAAAACGGCAAAGGACTCAACTTGACTTTTGAAGTTCGCGACGGGATTCTGAATCATAAAAAGAGCGGGCATCCTTCAACTCTTGAAGGTGTTGTTGTGAGCCTTGCCGACAGAATTGCCTATGTTAATCACGATATAGACGATGCCGTTCGCGCAGGACTCCTGTCAAACGATATTCTTCCCAAAAGCTGTATTGAAGCCATAGGCGCAACCCACGGCGAACGGATAAACACCCTCGTTCTTGACATTCTTCAAACAAGCAGCGGCAAGAATCATGTTGAAATGAGCGGCGAAATCAGCTCCGAATTTGAGAAGCTCCGCCAATTTCTTTTTGATAACCTGTATCATGATTCCGCCGCAAAAGCCGAGGAAGGCAAGGCGGAAGGTGTTATCGAACGGCTGTATTATCATTACCTCAAACATGTCAGCGAGCTGCCGCCGGAGTTCACAAAGTATATTGATGAGGACGGCCCCGACCGCATTGCAGCGGATTATATCGCCTGCATGACCGACAGATACGCCGTGCGCGACTACACGCGTCTGTTTGTCCCCGCCGACTGGGCCTGATTTGTCGAATTTGATTTGCGTACATTGAACACAAAAAGAAAGGCAGCTGCAAGTCGTTGCCTTTCTTTTTTTATATTCCAAAAACGGTGAATACATAATTGATATCTGCGCTGTTCCGGCCCGGATTTCAGTTCATTGCCCTTGAAAGCAGAAGTTTTGCCGCTTCGATATAGCCCTGCTTACCCATTCCGCATATCTGCGCAATGCAGACAGGCTCAATAACGCTGACGGCACGAAAAGGCTCGCGGGCATGAATATCGCTCAAATGAACCTCCACAGTCGGCAGTCCGACCGCCTCTATTGCGTCGCGGATTGCATAGGAATAATGCGTGTATGCTCCCGGATTGATTATGATTCCGTCAAACTCGTTCATTGCGGCATGTATTGCATCGATGATATCACCCTCGTGATTGGATTGGAACGCTGCAAGTTCCGAACCGCAGGATATGACATAGCCATTCAGTTCTTCCGTAATCGTCTCAAGTGTATCCGTTCCGTATACATTCGGAGAGCGCATCCCTGTCAAATTCAGGTTTGGACCGTTAATAACAACAAGTTTCATTTTTTTTCGCCTTTCGTATTGTTAGCAACATTATAGCACAATTCGCTGCGTTATGGTATAATCAAAAGCATGAAAAAGAACTTGAACAAACTGCACCCGAATACATGCCGAGCTCTGCCGGAAGCTGCCAAGCACGGTACGGCGGTCTATGCCGTCATAGGAGATCCGATTGAACACAGTCGTTCCCCGGAAATATACGCGCCCATGTTCGGACAATTCGGCATCAATGCCGTTTTTTTGAAAATCCGCGTAGCAGAATCGGAATTATGCCGCATACGCTCAATCGTGTCTGAGCGCTCACTGAGCGGATTTGCCGTTACAATGCCGCATAAAAAGGCAATTATTCCGCTGCTTGACGGGATTGATGAAACTGCCGCCGAATGCGGCTCGGTAAACATCGTTACAATAAGCAATAACGGAAGCACCTTAATCGGACACAATACCGACGGTGACGGTTTGATAAACGCGCTCAGGGAAACCGGGGCTGAGCTGAGCGGTGCGCAAGTTGTCATTCTCGGACACGGCGGCGCGGCAAACGGCGCAGCCGCTGCGCTTCTTCGTGCCGGAGCCGAAATCAGATTCGTTACCCGTGATAAGAAGAACGGAATTGACATGCTTTCCGCAATTAAACATGCTGAAACAGAATCCCGTCTTCTTTCTTCTGCCGACATTCTGATTAACGCAACTCCTATCGGTATGCATAACATGAACAGCGACTGTTCCGATTATGAAGAGACTTCATTTCTGAATTGTCTTAAGCCCTCTTGCATTATTGCAGACATGGTCTATCGAACAAACGGCACAAAGCTCGTGCAGGATGCCGCACACTTAGGCTTGACCGCCTTCGGCGGAGAGCGAATGCTCTTTCATCAGGGGAAACTGGCTTTTAAGCTTTGGACCGGGCTCGAATATACCCCTGAAAGCTGAGTTATCGCTGTTCGTCTGTAAGGTTAAAACCGTATGCTTCTTTCAGATTCAAACAATTATGCAAAAGCTCGCCGCAGTCAATGTTTATTCCGTGCAGCGGGCTTTTAATCAATCAACAGTTTTCAGCCTTGTGAAACAATTTCATCGCAATATGTTTCAAATCAGAATTCGACTTCCAACGGTTCATTTGTGAACGAGCTGAACACTGCCTTTGCATTTTTGATGTAAAGAGCCTGTGTGTTTCCGTCGTTTTCATCGTACATTGCACGAAGCGACGGATAAGCATCCAGCATTGACCTGCGTGCTTCAACCCTGTTATCTTCAACAAGTTCCCCGCTCAGCCTAAGCCATTCACCCGTTTCTGCTTTAAACGCGCAAAGTTCAAACTTGGGATTCGCTGCAAGCTGTTTTGAAACATCCTTCGCTCTGCCCGTTTGAATATACAGTTTGCCGTCAAAGATATGAATCGTGCCGAACGGACGTACTCTCGGCTGCTCGCCGTCCGCTGTTGCAAGGTAGTATGTCCCTGTATCCTTCAAAAACCGGCAAACTTTTTCCATTGCTTCGCGCGATGCAGACGTTGCGCAGGTGTTTTCAGCATTTTCGTTCATGTACGCTGCCTCCTGATTAATTATTTTACAACGATGTTCACGATGTTGCGAACGGCAATGAATTTCACAATATTCTTGCCCTCGACCCACGGCAGAACTTCTTCATTTTCAAGCACAAGTTTGCGCAAAGCTTCCGTTTCCATGCCGACAGGTATGCTCATCTTTGCACGAACCTTGCCGTTAATCTGAACAGCAATTTCCATTTCATCCTTTACGAGAGCTGCCTCATCGAACTTCGGCCACTCAGTTTCATAAATCGGCTTGTCGAATCCGATGACGCTGTTCATTTCCTCCGTGATATGCGGCGCAACGGGATTCATCAACACAAGCAATGTGTGCAGCTCATCACGAGTGACATCGCCCTTTGCGTAAATATCGTTTACAAGGCTCATCATCGCCGCAATCGCGGTGTTGAACTTCATACGTTCGTAATCTTCACTTACCTTTTTGATGCAGCCGTGGACTGCCGGAGCAAGCTCCCTGCGAATGCCCTCGCCTTCCGTGAGCATATCCTGCAAACGCCACACACGCTCAAGGAATCTGCGGCAGCCCTTAACACCCGCCGTGCTCCACGGAATCGTTTGGTCAAATGCGCCTATGAACATCTCATACATGCGCACGGTATCTGCACCGTATTCATTCACAAGGTCATCGGGGTTGATAACATTGCCGAAAGATTTGCTCATTTTTCTTCCGTCCTCGGCAAGAATCATTCCGTGGCTGGTGCGCTTCATATAAGGTTCCGGGCAGCTTACAACGCCGATATCATACAGGAATTTATGCCAGAATCTTGAGTACAGCAGATGCAGCGTTGTATGCTCCATTCCGCCGTTGTACCAATCCACGGGCAGCCAGTAATCGAGCTTTGCTTTATCCGCGATTGCGGTATCGTTATGCGGATCGCAATAGCGTATATAATACCAACTTGAACCCGCCCAGTTGGGCATTGTGTCTATCTCGCGTTCAGCAGGTGCACCGCATTTCGGGCAGGTGGTATGGATCCACTCTGTCGCCCTTGCAAGAGCGGATGAACCGTCTTCAGCCGGACGGAAGTCATCAAGTTCGGGCAATTTGAGCGGAAGTTCATCCTCCGGCACGGGAACCCAACCGCAATGATCGCAGTGAACCAGGGGTATCGGTTCTCCCCAGTAACGCTGACGGCTGAACAGCCAATCGCGGAGCTTGAAATTCGTCTTTTTCTTTCCGATGCCCTCTTCTTCAAGCCAATGAATCATTGCGTTCTTTGCGTCCGCAACCTGCATTCCGTTCAGGAAGCCGGAATTTACTAAGATACCGTTTTCGCAGTCCGTAAATGCCTCATTTTCAATGTTTCCGCCCGACACAACTTCAACTATCGGCAGTCCCATCTTCTTTGCAAAGGCATAATCCCTCGTGTCGTGTGCGGGAACAGCCATAATTGCGCCCGTTCCGTAACCCATGAGGACATAATCCGAAATCCATACGGGAATCGGATTGCCCGTTGCAGGGTTAATTGCAGTGATGCCTTCAAGCGGCACGCCTGTTTTTTCCTTTGCAAGCTCGCTGCACTCGAAATCGCTCTTGTGCGCCGCCTGTTCACGATAAGCGTTAACGGCCTCCATATTTGTAATCTTATCAGCCATTGCGTTCACGATCGGATGCTCGGGTGCAACTACCATGTATGTTGCACCGAACAGCGTATCCGGGCGAGTGGTGAATATGCGCAGTCCTTCGGGATACCCTTCAATTTTGAAAGTTACTTCCGCACCGATGCTGCGGCCGATCCAGTTTTTTTGCGATGATTTCACTCTGTCAATAAAATCAACGGTATCAAGGTCGTCAATCAGCCTGTCTGCATATTCCGTTATGCGCAGCATCCACTGAGAACGAACCTTTCGCACAACGGGCGAACCGCAGCGTTCGCAGTTGCCGTCAACGACTTCCTCATTCGCAAGACCAACCTTGCAGGAAGGGCAGAAATTGATAGGAAGCTCCGCTTTATATGCAAGGCCCTTTTCGAAAAGTTTCAGGAAAATCCACTGCGTCCAACGATAGTATGCAGGATCGGACGTATAGATTTCACGCGAGTAATCAAACGAAAATCCAAGCATTTTCAGCTGATTGTGAAAAACGCGCATATTGCGCTCAGTTACCTTTGCGGGGTGTTCACCGGTTTTTATTGCATAATTCTCCGTCGGCAGACCGAAGCTGTCATAACCGATCGGGAAAAGGACATTGTAGCCTTCCATGCGGCGTTTTCTTGAAATAATATCCAACGCTGTGTTGCTGCGCGGATGACCGACATGCAGCCCTGCTCCGCTGGGAAACGGAAATTCAATTAGAGCATAATATTTCGGCTTTGTAAAGTCGTCTTTTGCTTCAAAGCAATGCGTATCATCCCATATTTTTTGCCATTTTCTTTCGATTGGCAAATGTTCATAACGTTCACTCATAGATTTTTATTCTCCTTCTTGGTGTTGTTTCGAATTCAATTCATAAAAAAACCCCCGCTCGAATGCGGCATTGACTGCCGATCCGAAGACGAGGGAAACACACGATAATCTGCCCACGCGGTACCACTCCGGTTGCTTTGCCGCACACTGAATATGCGCAGCAAAACCGCTCAATGCCCTTAACGCGGGCTTGCGTTTGCAACTAATGCAGGAAAGCTTTTAATATTGAAACATGTCTCCCCTGCCTCGCGGCAAAAGCTCTGCGGTGAGCAACAAACCCCTTGCACCGTCTCGCACCATACCGACGGTTCTCTTATGCCTCGGAGTGTTTGTATATCCGCTTCAAAGCCGGTAGCATTATTAACATGATTTGCACATGACTTCCGTACTTCAGCAATTCGAACTGCGGCAGTCATCCAAGCATACTCTCGGTTAACGGAATGCACTGCCGTTCACCTGATGCAAGTATAATTATAGCCGTTTTTTTTCGTTTGTCAAGAAAAAACCGACGCCATCAATTTTTGAACAATGCAGCTTGGGACCGATTTCGCACAGAACGGTTTGATTTTCCGTTCGGAACTGTTTCCGTCACGCTGCCATGCTCATGAGTTTCTCCACCAAAGAGCGAACCCATCCGATAATTTCATCTGTGTAAAGGTAACACAGCACTGCCGCAGCTGCAAAAATCACCGCCGCTGTAAGCAGACCGATAAGCGCGGCACGCGCGTACGAACGACTGTTTTTGTTGATGCCCTCCGCAAATGCAAAAACGAACAGCACAACTATATTCACAATCGGAATCATGAACAGGAGCTTGCGCCAAATAAAGCTCCATGTACTTAACGGTTTCACCGGCGGCTGAACCGCTGCTGCGGACTCGCAAGGTGCAGCATTTTTATCCTTTTCTGTCGAAATTCCGTTTGCGGGCTGCGCTTTGAGATTATCATCGTTTGCTGCGCTCATTCGTTCGCCGCTGTTTTCGTCTGCGCCGGCGACGCCACTGTTTTCTGCAACGGTATTCGCTGAATTTGTTTCATGCGTTCCGTCCGCTGCATCCGATGTGAAAACCGCATCCATTACGGATGAGTCATCATTATTACTGTTATTACTGTTCTCAGAAGCAGTCATTTTTTCCTGTTTAGGCAGATTATCGAGTCTTCCGCCGCACCCTGTGCAGAATAATGCCCCGTCAGCCGCCTCTTTACCGCAATTTGGACAAATCATGTTTCACGTTTCCTTTCGATTTTTCGTTTGGTATTGACTCTGCAAAACAAAACCCTATGCAATGCCGCACCTTCATGAGTGCTTTGATTGGTTCTGAAGTTTTTCAAGTACACCCGGATACTCTCTTTATGGGTTAAGCCCGAATCTGTGAACTTTCTCCGCAAAAGGTTACTTATCAGGGTTTACTCCGTTTGCCGATTACACAATTTTCTTGCGTTTATATGTTATCACACTTTCATGTCCTTGTATACAGTCTTTTGCAAAATAACGAAAAGAATCCACATTTTCAACAAAAAATCCGCGGCAGAGTCAATTTCGTGCAAGTTTATTACACATATTTGTGACGCAATGCCCGTATGCTCGGAACGTGGACGCTCTCGGTTTTCAAAAAAACTCTGCCTCGGGCAGGTTCAATTTCGAACCTGCCCGCAGCAGAGCCGCTTGTTATTCAAATCAACTTACGAGTTCCTTTGCAAGATCCGCATTGGCTTCCTTTTCAAGCACCGTGTATGCAATCTTGCCGACAAGAGTCTTCGGCAATTCCGAACGGAATTCGATAGTATACGGCATTGCGTATTTTGCAATATGCTTTTTGCAGTAGTTCAGAATATCCTGCCGCAGCTCCTCGGAGGGCTCGAACCCGTCCCTCAGGACAACGTATGCAAGCACTTTTTCCATCTTGTACGGATCTTTTACGCCGATTACGCAGCTCATCTGAACGGCATCGTGTCCGTCTATGATGTTTTCAAGCTGGGACGGATAAACGTTGTATCCGCTCGTAACAATCATTCGCTTAATGCGCTGTTTGAAATAGATGAATCCGTCCTTGTCCATGCTGCCGAGGTCGCCCGTATGCAGCCACACATGGCCGTCCGAATGCGTGCGCAATGTGTTTGCATTCTCTTCCTTGTGGTTGAGATAACCTATCATTACGGAAGGTCCGCGAAGGCAGATTTCGCCCAGTTCGCCGTAAGGAACTTCATCGTTTGTGCCGACAGCGCAAATCTGATAGTATGTGTCGGGATAAGGCAGGCCGATGCTGCCCTCACGCTCCTGATTGTAGGGCGTAAGACAGCTTGCGGTAACGCATTCGGTCGTTCCGTAGCCCTCACGAACATGAACTGTTGCGCCGTGCGCTTCAAGGAATGCATCGAATCTGCGTTTCAATTCAACCGAAAGCGAATCACCGCCCGAGAATACGCCGCGCAGGTAGTCGAGTTTCTCGCCGTCAAGATAAGGATTGCGCGTTATCGCTTCAAACAGGGTCGGTACACCCGCGATATAATTGGGCTTTTCCTTTTTGATGAGCTCTGCATATTTCTTAACATTGAACTGAGGAACAAGAATGCTTGTTCCGCCGACTTCAAGCATCGTGTGTATGCAGACGCCGAGTCCGAAACCGTGGAAAATCGGCATTGCCGCCAGCATTCTTGCATGACGCACAACGCTGTTGCACATAGCCGCGGTTTGCAGTCCGAGAGCATTAAAGTTCATTCCGCTGAGCTGAATGCCCTTTGTGACACCCGTTGTTCCGCCCGAAAACAGTATGACAGCCGTTTCATTCGCCGGCATATGAACGATATATTTTGCAAGATCGACTTTTTTTCCGTTCCCGATAAAATCTTTCCAGAAGATAACGGAAGCATCCGCCTTGTTGACTTTGTTCTTTTTTGCATTCATCAGCTTGAATGCAGCGGACTTGACGGCGCCGAGCTCATCAGCCGCAGAAGTTATGATAACCTTTTTGACAGGATATGTTTTTTCAACCTCCGCAACTTTTGAATAGAACTGGTCGAGCGTCAGCAAATAGTCACTTTTTACTTCCTTAAGGTAGTAAATTATTTCGCTGACAGCCGAAAGCGGATGAATCATGCTTGCGACCGCACCGATTCGATTGAGTGCGTACATGCAGAACACCGCCTGCGGAACGTTCGGCATGCAAATTGTGACCATATCACCTTTTTTTACGCCGAGAGCTACAAATCCCGCAGCTGCTTGATTGATTTTTTCAACAAGAACGGTGTAGCTGAATGTTTTGCCCATGAAGGAAATTGCAGGAAAGTCCTTTTCCTTTTCTGCCGTCTTCAACACCGCATCCGCAATGCTCACATTCGGATACTCAAGGTGAAAAGGAACGTCACCGTAATTTGCAAGCCACGGTGCGCCCTGTTCCAACGGGTTCATTTGATTGTTTTGCATATTATTCCTTTCGATTTTTGGGAAAAATCGAAATACGCAGCAACACACGGAGGACAATACGCGCATTTTCTGTTTTGCGTCATTGTCCGACCGTTGTGCCGTTGTTCCGTTGTTGTTTGCGTTTGTTCAGAACTCAACAGGAGTCTGAATCGGCTGATCAAGCAATTCCGGCTCGCTGAGCAGTTTTTTTAGCAGCGTTACACTTTTTGCAAAATAAACGCCGTCCGCAATGCGTTCATCAACAGTCAGCCCGAGTCTCAGCGCGTCACGCATTTCATAGCTTCCGTCAGCGTTGAAGAACGGGTGCAAATGTTTTTCATCAATAATAGCAAATAAAGAATTAGTGCCCCAGTTCGTCAGGTGATGATAGCTCGCATGCATCTTGATGCTTCCGAGATTGCTTATAAAAACGGATGAATTGTATGGGTCATCCTTTGTAAGCCATGTCGGAACCCAACCGTGATAATCCAGCCACATCAGAATGCCGACCACGATTCGAAGAAGAAAGCGCGGCATTTTTGTCAACGTTTCCATTGCGTCGGTCGTGCCGTCCGTCTTGTCGTGCTTGCGCACGGAAGTTACGAATTTTTCAACTTTATCGTGAATCTGATCAACCGGCGGCTGCCCCTGCCTGTCAATGTCTACAATCGCAAGTGCTTCATAGGAATTATCCTCGAAACGCTTTTTAACAACAAAGGAGACACTCAATGCCTTGCGCTCGTAAACCCGATGTCCCGCAACAAAGCAATTCAACCTTGGGCGCAGGGTTACGGTTTTTGCAATAGCAGCGCAGAGCACATGAAACAAAGTGTACCTGAATGCGGGATTTGATGCATTCTTTTTTGCAACGTATTCATTCACGGCGGTAAGGTCGATAAGCTCGCTCATCACTGCCTCATTATCGCACCTGTTCGGAAGCAGATACGGAATAAATTTGTGCATTGCATCAAGATCTCTCAAAAGGTATGCATCCTTGCGGTCGCCGCGGCGACGCTTTCGGTTTGTTTCCATCGTATTGATTCTCCCATTGTTCAGCGGGTATTGGAAGCATCATGTATACTTCCCACTGTAAACATATCTATTATAGCCCGCTGCGCCGCATTTGTCAAATTTTGTACCCGTTCATGCCGCATTTTTTTGATACATATCTGTGGTTAATCCGACAGCACCGCTCCGTATGCCGCAATTCTGTTTCATCTGACAACACTTCGAACGAGCCGCCGTTTTCATTTTGAACCTTGCACAACCTCGTTTTTTTTGTTTTATTACGCTCAGTAGCTGCCTTGAAGCCAAAAAGCATAAGAGGCAGTTTTTTTATACATGACGGTGTTGCAATCGCGTTTTGTTATGATATAATGAGTGCGCGAAACAGATAATACGACTTCTAAGCTGCCCGCAGCGGGCAAAAATGCAACAGCTTATGATGTGCGGAGCCGCAGTTCAGTCGACATAATGCAATCAACTTCACATTGTCTGATCGCGGCAATGCGGGTTATATATTTCATGAACAGCCGTTCCGCAAAAAGACCGGTTAAAACTATACAGCAGGCATTGGTTTATTTCGTTTTCGGATAATCACCGAGTGCGGTATTTTATCGGGAACCGTTCTTGTTTATTCTTTAAAAACTCAGAAAGGGACAACTATGCAGTTACATTTGACATTCAGCGCCCGGCATGTCCGTTTGCCGTTGTCGCACCGATACGCCTTGCAGGGAATGCTCTATCATGCTCTTGCAAGCAATCCGCATTATTCAAATTATGTACACAACAGCGGATATTCTTGCGGCGCGCGCAATTATAAGCTTTTTACTTTCGGCCGTCTTTCGGGACCGTTCATGCACAGCGAACGTGAAATCATCTTTAAGGATACCGTGCATTTTGAGGTTCGCAGCGTTGATCCGAATTTCGTGTATCAACTCGGTTCGGTGCTGTGTCCGAGCAGTCAAATCAATTTGTTTGAAAACACACTTGAAATTCTGGACAGCCGCATTGAAGATTATTCACCCAATACCTGCTGTGCAAAAATCTCAATGCTGTCGCCTATTACGGTTTTTGAAACCGAGAGAAGCGGTTATCGCCGCTTTATAGCCCCCGATGAATCTCTGTTCTATACTGCTGTGGTCAACAATGCGCTCAGAAAATGGCAGAGCTATTTCAACACGCCCGCACCGACGGATTTTTCCTTTGAACCTGCCCTTCCTCCGGCGGAGTTAATTCAGAATCATCGCATCGTTTCAAGGTTTAAAAGATCCACCATCGTTTCATACGGCGGCAGCTATGTTTTGCGCGGCAACGGCAAGCTTATCAACTTTCTTTATGACGCAGGTCTCGGTTCAAAAAACTCACAGGGACTCGGCATGTTTAATATTGAATCATTTCCCGACCTTTAAACATTTTATTCTGCCGCATTTTCTCCGAACAGCCTTCCAGCCGTTTCACGCAGACCCTTAATCAGAAGCGGGACGTACTCTTTCGAGTTGTTTTTTTGTGAATTCTTCATTATCCGCCCGCACTGCTTTCCCAAAGCCCGGGATAACCGCCTTTATTGCAATCTCGCCGTGCCAAAAGAACCGAACCGTCCTGATGCACTGCCAAAACTTCAACAACAATATGGTATAACCCTTCCGGTATCGACTCCCCGCGTATCAGGAGCTGCCCGGTGCGCTCACCTATTTTCCGTGTATGCATCTCAAAGTTCGGGAACGCCGATGTACCATGACGGTATCTCATTCGTCATACCGTTGTACCATTCATAAACCTCACGGGTCTGACGGAGCATAACCTGAATTTCTTCCTCTCCGAATCTAACTGCCCACGGCACGGATGCAATCCCGTTTATGCATGTATACAGTGCAAGCAGTTTCCAGAATTCCGGCGGCACGGCATTATCAAAATAACCGTTCACAATCCCGGACGCAAAATACGGTGAAAGGTGTGCGCTCCACACAAGGCGATTGAATTCCTGCCACGGATCGCCGAAATCCGAGCGATTAAAATCTATAACGATAAGTTCGCCTGAATCGTTTACAAGAAAATTGCCGATATGATAATCCCCGTGGCGAAAAGTCTGCGGCCTGTTTTTCAGCAGATGCCGATTCGCCTTGATATATTCGACAAAGGAATCTGCAACATCATTTTTGATGCTGCATTCACGGCAAAGCCTTAACTTGTTCTCTATGGATACATTAATGCGTTTCTCCCAGTTCTGTACATTGTCCGGAGCCTGAACTTCGTGTATGTATTTCAAAACTCTGCCTGCCCTCAGTCCGAAAGCGTACTGTTCTGCAGCGGGCATCACTGCAACAGCGGGTTCGACCGCGCCGCCGTCCGCCCAGGCATAAACAGCATATGTTCCTTCGGTGTGCTGTCGAATATCATCACAAAAAGCATGGATATCATCAAGCTTACCGCACTCGATCGGTATGCTCATCGGAACTTGCTGCATCGGAATGTTTTCGGCCGCACTAATTATCGATGCGCATTTCTTCTGTGCTTCAAACAGAGTTATAAAATCGGGATTTATCTTTCCCGGGGTAACGCGCAAAAGGTACTTTTTGCCGTCGGCACCCAATGCAAAATACTTATAGTCATCCGACCAGCCTTGGGTTATCGGTGTCTTTTCGATGTATTTTATCATTCTTTTCCTTTCAAAAGGCATTCGGCGGTTTATCTCTGCCTTTGTCTGCCGCCGCCGAAACATTTGCTCAGTTTGCTATGCCTCACTCCGCCTTGTTTTTGCCGCGCCTGCGTTTCACCGCAATAACCGCCGCAAAGGCCGCAGTCAGTATAATCGCACCGCATACGATCATGATATAGGGTGTACGGTCCTTTTTTATGACTTTTTCAATGGCAAAAATACCATTGTTGTTCAGCTCAAACACAATGTATTTACCGTCACGCTCGAATTCGCGCTCAGTCCAACCGGCATCGGTCAATACGCTCAGCCTGCAATCCTCTTCCGCGAGACAGCGCACGGTGTACGTGCTTTCGCCGGCCTCCGCGCCGAAAACGCGAACGCGGAAAGCAGCTGTCGGAACTCCTTCGCCAAACCCGTTTTTTAACGCAAACTCCGCCGCATCTTCGGCAACGACATATGCTTCATCGTCAAAAATGCCCTCAACAAGTATTTGGGGAATCTCTTCGTTTGTTGCAATTGTTGTTATCATTCGGTGCCACTCCCCGCTCACGGTTTGACTGAACGTTACGCAATCCGCTCCGAAATCATCCCACCGCCAATACTTGCCCTGTTCATTCCCGACTTGCGGAAGATCCGTGATCCTGCCGCCGCAGGGAACCTCGAAAACCTCTGTGATTTTGCCGTCTATGCTGAATTTGACCGTTACCTTTTTGAACAAATTCGGTGTTTTTGCTTTTTCGGCAAGTTCGTTAAGACTCACCGCATACGCAATGCCTGCATAGCTTATGCCGTCAATGCCGCCCAAGCCGCGCACCGAATCGAACGAGTCATTAAACTTAGATGTGTCTGCAAAGATATTGTTTCTGCACTCCTCCGTCAGTTCTCCCGCAATTGCGCCGATATAGGCTCCGTCGGCAAAGCTTGATTTTCCGGCAAACAGCATTGTCGGTACCGCCGCGCAGTCAATCACCGATTTCGCACTTCCCGCAATGCCGCCGACATAAGCTTTGCCGTCGAGTGCAGTAATGCTGCCGCATTCACGAATTGTTCCTGAAAGTCTTCCGGCAATACCGCCTGCGTATTTCCTTCCCGCCTTAACGCTGCCGCCGCTTTCGCAGCCAAGCAAAAAGCCGCGGCTGCCGTAACCGAGAATTCCCCCTGCATTATCATACTTTGCCGAAATCACCGCATCATTTGAACACATGAAAACGGTCGCCCTGATAAAAAGGGTCGTATCGGTGAAAAGAACATCATCGATTGACGGAATGTCTATCTCCTCCAAGTCGGATGAAAGTTCTTTTGAAAGATTACCGATAATTCCGCCTATACCGTAGTCGCCGGAAACATCGCCGAAATTTCTGCACTTTGCGGCCATTCCGCCTGCTTGATTTTCGGCATCACGTTCCGCATTTTCGGAAACATCTTCAATATTCCCGCCGTTTCCGTTCAGTACGTTGCGTATGTTTTCGCGGAGGAGCCGCATTGACTCCACACATTTTTGAACGCTTTTTTCCAGTCTGTTACCGTCAGCTTTAACCAGTTCAAGGTATTCGCTTGCTGTTTTTGTGAGTTCATCAAATTTTTGTTCGGCATTTTTAATAAGCTTGCAGCAATCCTCCGCCGCCTGCCGCAAACCGCTGATTGACACGGACAACAGCCCGTTCAGTGCCTCCGCAAGTGCCTTCAATGCAGGAGCGGCCGAAGCAATATCGCCAAGCAGGATGCGCAGCTGCTCAATCTTTGCCTCCAATTCCTGAAGCAGTTCAACCCACTCGGACGGCTCTGCATTCCGCAGTTCTATGATTATCAATTCAATTTCGGCAATCAGCTGAGTTACTTCCGCTGAATCCGAGAATGCTTTCCACAAAGTTTCAAGGTTTTGTTCAATAGTGTCCAAATACTTTTCCGCATCGGCAAGCCATGCGGCATCACCCGCAATGGTATCAAGATCGGCAGACAACCCTTCTCTAAGCTCTTCCGCTTCCTCAAGCACATTGCGAAGCCCTTCTCCCCCGTCCTGCACGGTCTGTCGAAGATTCAATATAGTTTCATCCAAGGCGTCCGAAAAGCCCCGTATGCTTTCATTCAATATTTCAAGCGTATTCTTCCCGTATTCAACTTTGTAAAACGGTTCGGACTGACCGATGATTCCGCCTATATCGCGTCTTCCGCGAACATTTCCGTTGTTAATACAGTCGCCTGTAAAGCCACTGTTGAGCCCCGCTATGCCGCCGACATTATAACCCGTGTGCAGATATCCGATTTCGGCACTGTTCATGCAGCCCGTCACCATTCCTGTGTTCGTCCCCGCAATGCCGCCGATATTTCTTGACCGTTCGTTTGCCGAAAGATTACCCCCGCCGGTATTCGTGCACTCATGGATTTCTCCCGCATTCACACCGACAATGCCGCCGATTTTGTATGTTCCCGAAAGCTCCGCCGAAGAACTGCATTCGATTATTTTCCCGCTTTGTTCGTTTATGCCTGCGATTCCTCCGACAGCGTTGTATGCATCCAGTCTGCCCGCTGCAGCGCAATTGCGAATCGTGCCGCGATTCACGCCGCAAATCATCCCCGCCGTTCCGGATTGTCCGGTTACAGTCACGGAACCGCTGACATTCAACTCACATACAGTTGCATCCTTTTCGATAATTCGAAACAACCCTGTTCTTTCCGCATCCGTATTCGGCTTCATTCCGCTCACAGTATGTCCGCCGCCGTCAAAGTTTCCGAAAAACACGGGAACGGCATAATCCGTCTCTCCGCTCAAATCGATATCCGCAGTCAGTTTTACCGAAAGACCCTTTGAAAACGAATCCAAACGGCAGTTCTCTTTAAACTCCAGCCATTCCGCTTTTGTTGCAATGCGCACCGTGTTTATGCTCGCCGCAACTGAGTGTATCGGCACGAACAGGCAGCAAAACAGGGTTGCAGCCAGAAGCATTCCGCAAGCAAACAACCGCAGTTTAAAGCGGAGTTTTTGATTAACACCACGCCCGGAGCAAGCCGGGCAGTCGCCCGTCATCGTCTTTTTTTTACTTTGTTTCATCGAGCTTTTCCTGTTCATCCGCGCCGCCTCCGAGCAATTTTTTAAAATCAATCATTGTTTTTTCAATCAGTTTATTTCCGACCAAAAGCACCTGCGGCAAAACCGTGAGCACAAGTATCACCGAAATCAATGCACCGCGTCCAAGCGTCAGCCCGATTGAGCTGATGTAGAGATCGGTGGTCCGCAAAGCAATAATAAATCCTGCCGCCGTCATAATTGTTCCGGAAGTCAGTATTGTTGAAAAGCTTTCGTTAACGGCAATTGCCATCGCCTGTTTCGGCGCATAATCCTGTTTTCTGAGCTGAAACCTGTTATACAAAACAATTGCATAGTCGATCGTCGCACCCATCTGTATCGCACTTACGATAAGATAAGTAACGAAGAAAAGGTTCGTCCCCGTGATATACGGGAAAGAGAAGTTAAGCCAAATGCTGCTCTGAATCACAAGAATCAGCAGCACGGCCGCACCGAGCGAGCGGAATGTGAACAGCAGCACAACAAAAACAAATGCAATCGTCAAAAAAGACACACGATTGTTGTCCATTCTGAATGAATCCTCCAGATCCTTTGCGCTGGTTATGTCCCCGATTACGATTATCGCATCTTCCGAAAGCTCCGTTTTCCCGTTTTCGGAATATAATTTGCGTGCAGACGATTCTATTTTTTCAATCAGAGCAACACTTTCCTCTCCTTCGACCGGCACGGCGGCATTGAATACGATTCGCGAATAATGCTCGCCGCGCAGCTGCACAAGCGCATCATCCAGCGTTCCGCGCATGGATTCAATCATTTGCTCCTTGTCGTCATCAAGGGTTATCATTCCCCTGTCCTTTGCTTCAAAAAGAAACTCAAGCATGTCAATAAGCGGCACGGCAAACGCATCGCTGTCGCCGAGAATGGGCTGAAAGCTGTCATGTTCATAGCCGTACAGCGCATACAGAAGCTTTGCGGTTTCAATATCAACACCCAGAAGTTCGGAAGCGGCGCGGGCGGTGTACGGATCCGTCAGCACACGCCCCTCCTCAATCTCTATGCTTGCAAGCCCGTGTGCCGAACGTATCCCCGGAAGACCGTTAACCTCTGAAATAAGTGCCTTCTCCTTTGTATAATCTCCGACGGGAACGAGTACCGCTATCATATTTGTTTCATCAAACGTGTTGTAGATATGGGCTTTTATTCTGTCCTGCTCCGAAAGCGTAATCCTGTCCGTTTCGGAATCCGAAAATGTGTATTCGCATTTTGCCGAAAACACGATTGCAGCCGGCAGCAAAAACGCGAATATAATCAGGAACACGGGAATTTTTTTTGAAAGCAATCTTCCCCAACCCGTTATATTCGGAACAAGATTCTTATGGCGGGTTTTAAGCAAAGCCTTGTGGAACAGCATAATGAGTCCCGGCATAAGCAAAAACACCGTGAGCATGCTGCATATGATGCCTTTCGTCAGAACGAGACCCAAATCATAACCAAGGCGGAACTGCATCAGCATCAGAGCAACAAGTCCCGAAATCGTTGTCAGGCTTGAGGACGATATTTCAATTATTGAATATGCAAGTGAATCCGTAAGCGCGCTTTTAACATTGCGCTGCCTGTCATATTCATCCTGAAAACGATGGCAGAAAATAATCGCATAGTCTATTGCAAGCGCAAGCTGAAGAATGATTGCAATGGAATTCGTTACTGACGAAATCTCCCGAAGCCAATAATTTGTACCCATGTTCAGCACCGCCGCCACTGCAAAAACAATGAAAAGGATTATAACCTCAAAATAGCTTTTCGACGTAAACAAAAGCACTGCCGCAATTACAATGAGTGCAAGAATAAGAACCTGCGTTATTTCACCCGCAATCTGCTTCACATAATCCTGTCCGACAGTTGTTGAAACGCTTACTTCATAATCCGAAAGGCTGTCCTTAATCTGTTCAAGAGCATCGATCGCACGTTCATCCTCGCTTTCGGCAGAAAATGCAACCGTGAAAAGCGCAGATGAGGACGCATAATGTTCCGACGAATCATCAAAAGAAACAGTTGCAACATTTTCAATTTCACGCAGGTTCTCGGCAAGTTCTGCGGCTTTCTCATATGTAATGTTAGAAACCATGACATTTGCCGAAGCAAAAGCCGTGAACTCATTTTCCATGACGGTAAGGCCCCGCCTCGTCGCCGTTTTCGGCGGCAGCAGTGCCGTTATATCTTCATTCACGCGGACCTTGCTTATTGAAAGCGCGCTGTATATGACGAGTACAACGAACAGAAGCATAATAATTATATGCTTTTCCACGATAAATTTCGCAATTTTGCGCATGATGCTGTTACTCATTCGTTTTCACCTCGGGCTTTGTGCTTTTTTAGTGCCTGTATACTTTTCTGCATTTTTGTTCCTCAACCGAGTCCGAATCCGTTCAGTCAAAGTAACCGTCCTTTTTCAAAAGTTCATGCAATTTTTGTTCCGTCTTTAAAACTTCGAGCGTATCCTCAGCCGTTTTTAATGCGCTGCGGCGGCTGCGTTCGGGCAAATTCGTTTTTTTTGCGCGAAGCAAAAGATTCTTCGGCGTGTGCGAAAGGTCAACAAATTCCATCAATCCCGTCCTGTATCCGCATGCCGTCAGAAGCTTTTGCCGTATCGAGTCCGTTATCAATGCCGAAACACGCTCCCGCAGTATCCCGTTATCGTCAAATATCGGCAATGCAGCATAATCAGCCTTTCCCGCCAGTTCATGCTGGCAGCAAGGCACCGAAAGAATGTACTTTGCACCTCGCTTCACTGCATTATACAGTGCATAATCCGTCGCTGTGTCACATGCGTGAAGCGTTATCACCATATCGATTGTCTCATCCGCAGCGCAGTCCGCTATATCTCCCGCTTGAAAATGCAAATTCGAATAACCGTATTTCTCTGCAAGCTTTGTGCAGAAATCGATAACATCCTCCTTCAAATCGACTCCTGTCATCTGTACGGGGATTTTGCGAATAAAAGTGAAATAGTAATACACGATGAACGTGAGGTATGACTTTCCGCACCCGAAATCAATAATTCTCATCGGTTTCTTCTCTGCGTCATTATTTTCTCCGTCAACAGCCTCATCTTTTACAATTTCATCGATGAATTCCAAAAATCTGTTTATCTGTTTGAACTTGTCGTACATGGCCTTGTGTACCGCACCGTTACTTGTCATAACGCCCATGTCTGCCAGCGGGGGGATGACAGTGCCCTCTGCAAGGATGTATTTTTTCTTTCGGTTTTGCGATTCAACCGCCTTCGGAGCTGCAGTGCAGGCGCGGCTGCCGGTCAGCAGATTGCCCTTTTTTGTCAGCTTTGCCGTAAATTCGCGCTCGCCGTTCCACGCATTAACCTGCGTATATCCCTCAAAATCGGAACATATGCGCATCGCAGCCTCGTTTTTTTCGCAATACTCATGGAACGCCTGCTTCTCTGTCAGCCTTTCAATGAAATATTGGCCGTTTACAAGTGAAAACGTGCTCTTCTTGTATCGTTTTTCCCCGCGCGGACCGCTGAGCACGATCCTGTGCGCACCGCAGGAAATAATTTGTTCCGCAAATTCACTGATACTTTCCATATTTTCCTCGTCAAAAGTCGCATTTTCAAGAGGTGCCCCTGCGTGTTTCACGCATGGCATGAATTTTCCTCTCATTATAATACTTTATCATCTTACGCCGAAAACCGCAAGTGGCAGACGCATTATTCTGAGACAAACTCTGCGCATACCGTCCTTTTTACTGAAAAAGCGACTGATGCTGTTGACATTCGGCGGTTAATCTGTTATTATAATACTTGAAAATAGAGTGTGAACTAATTTCGAATTATTCTCAGCTCTACAAAAGTTTTTGTTTGTTTGTTTAAAAGGGTTTATCATGACAAGACGCTACGACAGTCAGGAAGTAAGGCGGCGGACAATTTCCGCGGGAATAAAGCTTTTTATTGAAAAAGGCTACCATAAAACAACCGTATCGGATATTTGCAGGCTTGCGGATGTTTCAAACGGTTCCTTTTTCAACGTTTTTCGAACAAAGAACGGCTTATTGATGGAGCTTGTTGTTAATATGTTCAACGGACAGTTTGATGCCGCAGATTCACTCCTTCCCGCCGATTCCGAGCCGCATATGCTTTATGTTTTTGAAACTGCAATTCAGCTTGCCATTGCCGAAACAAGCGAGAACCTGCGGGATATCTACGTCGAAGCATACACCAACCGCGAAACGCTCTGTTATATACATGACAGAACGGCGGCAAGACTGTTTGAGCTGTTCCGTCCGTTCAATCCCGATTGGAGTGAAAGCCGCTGCTTTGAAACCGAAATCGGTACTGCTGCGGTAATGAGCGGATATATGCGTTACCCCTGCAATCGCTATTTCACTTTTGAGCAAAAGTTGGAACGTTTTCTTGATATTGCATTAAAGGCCTACAATGTTCCCGAAGCCATGCGTTCCGATGCCGTCGAGCGTATAAAAGCTGTTGACATTCGAAATTATGCCGTTCGTGTCATACGTAAGCTTGCGGAATCGGTCGGGTTTGAGCACGACCTTTCATTAAACGGCGAGTCGGTTTGAACGGGTTCAACCGAGTAACGATCAACAACGGCTGATAATGATATCAAAGGGCAATACATGCTTTCGGATATATTTAATTTGCAGGAGGAAAAAGTGAAAAAAAGCGGCTGAACAAAATCATCGTCATTCTTCTTGCGGTGCTGATGCTTGCAGCCATGCTGCCTGTTTCGGCAATTGCGGAAAGCTACTCCGCCGCAAGAGATCTGCGCATTTTGAACAAAGCGCATCAGGAAGTTGAAAAAGACCTGCTTGCTGTTGATTCCGAGCAATACAAAGCAGGAAAAGCTCCCGAGGAAACAGTTGCCGAGCTTATCGGAATGCTTGAAAGCGATCCGCGCATTGCATCCGTAAAACGCGACAGCGCAACAACTTTTACCTACAAACTCCATTCAGGACTTACCGCCGTGTATGACTACAACATCATCCACGGTCGCCCTCAAGGCAAATTGCCCGAACCGAGCAGTCTTGAACAGATGCTTCCGATGAAACAGCCAATCAAACCTCACATACGAAAAGCCGCATCCGAGTCAAACCCGGGTGCGGCTTTTCAATTCACGCTGAAATTCAGCCGAAAGAAATGTTGTAAAGCGCATCAATTTGCTGCTTTTTCGGCCAGTTCATCCAGCTTTTTGTTTCTGAAATAGAGTGCAACGTCGATTAAAATCTCAACAAAATTTAGAATATAGAAGAAAAAGCTGAGGAAGAACAGGAATCCGCTGCTTCCGTCAACCGTCTGCATTATCTTGCGCGCAATTCCGCAAGCATAGCCGAGCAGCAGGAAAAGCTCAAAAAACAAACTTTTGCCCTTTGCCGTGCGTGACACAATGGATTTGCGAATCGATATCGGCCATGAAAGACCAAAACAGAATATTGTTGCTGCCTCCAAAAAATCCAACATAGTTTTTCCCTTTCTTTCCGCGATGCGGATGTTATATTCATATTGACGGCGG
>ENA-OOXM01000906-OOXM01000906.1-human-gut-metagenome-genome-assembly--contig:-NODE-906-length-24595-cov-3.250896_pt1 | contig 24595 bp, 20 predicted proteins | sample MGYA00241589_ERZ501347 | MGnify/ENA primary metagenome ERZ501347 (study PRJEB25962, sample SAMEA2042832) | human gut metagenome | biome: human gut; feature: human-associated habitat; material: faeces...
GCAAATAATTGAGAACCTTAAAGATTAAACGTATGAACAAGCTACTTCTTGCTCTTCTATTGTTTCTCCTATCTTTCAGCTGGATAAAAGTGACTGCCTCGGACAGTTGTCCCGCTTCCTTCCCTTGGAAAGCCCAATGGATCAATACCGAGCGTTGCCAAAGCGCTACGAATACTTGGTTGATCTACCGTAAATCATTCGCTGTGACGGATGTCCCGAATCAACTCATCGCCCGTATCGCCGCCGATTCCAAGTATTGGCTTTGGATCAACGACCAACTGGTTGTCTTCGAGGGTGGCTTGAAAAGAGGACCTTCTCCTTCCGGGACTTATTACGATCCGGTAGATATCGCCCCTTACCTGACAAAAGGTTCGAACACCATCGCTATCTTACTCTGGCATTTCGGGAAAGACGGTTTCAGTCATATCAACAGCGGGAAAGCGGCTTTGTTATTCGAGGCGATCGCTCCGGGACTGGAGATCGTCTCCGACGCGAGCTGGCAGTGTGCCTTGTATGAGGCCTATCAAAATACCGAGGCCCCTTTCCCGAATTACCGTATGCCGGAGAGTAATATCCGCTTCGATGCCCGTCAATCGATAACAAACTGGAACCGTACGAGTTTCGAAGGTTTCCTTCCGGGGGCGGTCTGCGTCGGTAAGGCGGGGAAAGCTCCTTTCGGGGATCTGGTGGAACGTCCGATACCCCAGTGGAAAAACAGCGGCCTGTTATCCTATGTATCCGTCCGGGAATCCTTGAAAGGCGATACCTTGTTCTGTCGTTTGCCCTATAATGCCCAGATCACTCCGTATCTGAAAGTAGAGGCGGAGGCCGGGAAGACTATCCACATACGGATGGATAATTACGAGGGAGGAAGCGAGCGCAACGTACGTGCCGAATATATTACCCGTGAGGGTGAGCAGGAATACGAAAGCTATGGCTGGATGAACGGCCATGAGGTCTATTACATCATCCCTGAGGGCGTGAAGGTGCTGGATGTGAAATACCGTGAGACCGGTTACAACACGGACCTCGCTGGCTCTTTCCATTGTGATGACCCGTTCTACGACGAGCTTTGGCAACGTTCTGCCCGCACCTTATACATAACGATGCGTGATAATTATATGGACTGTCCGGATCGTGAACGTGCCCAATGGTGGGGTGACGAGGTGAATGAGCTAGGCGAGGCTTTCTACGCCCTTTCTCCGTCCGGGCAGAAACTAGCCGTAAAAGGCATCCATGAATTAATGAATTGGCAGCGGGAGGACGGAACGCTCTACGCTCCGGTTCCGGCGGGTAATTGGGATAAGGAGCTTCCTTTACAGATGTTGGCGTCTATCGGTTGGTACGGTTTTTATACGCAATATTATTATAGTGCCGACAGTAGTTTCGTCCCGGTGATATACGACCGGATGCGCCGTTACCTGCACGAGGTTTGGCAAGTCGATAAGAGTGGCTTGGTGATCGAGCGTCAAGGCGCTTGGAGCTGGGGCGACTGGGGCGAGCATGTCGATATGGGTGTATTGACCAACTGCTGGTATTATCTGGCCTTGAAAGCGGAGCGAGCCTTCGCCCTGCAACTCGGCAAGGATAAGGATGCCGATGAGATCTCCCGGATGATGCGTAGCATAGAACGTTGTTTCGACACGAAGTTCTGGACAGGTTCCGCCTATCGCTCCCCCGGCTATAAAGGGGAGACGGACGATCGCTCCCAAGCCATGGCGGTTGTTTCCGGGCTGGCCTCGAAAGATAAGTATCCGGCGCTGACGAAGGTACTTAAAAAGGAGTATCACGCCAGCCCTTATATGGAGAAGTATGTCCTAGAGGCCCTTTTCCAGATGGGCGAGCCGACGTTTGCCTTGGAACGGATGAAGCAACGTTACACCCGTATGCTGGATTATGCTGAATACACGACCTTGTTCGAGGGATGGGGCATCGGAGCCGAGGGCTTCGGTGGCGGCACGATCAATCACGCTTGGAGCGGTGGCCCGCTAACCTTATTGAGCCAGAAGGTCTGCGGTATCGAGCCAACCTCTCCCGGCTTCCGTACCTTTAAGATCTCGCCTCAATTGGGTCCCTTATCGGAAGCCTCTGCCAGCCTAGAGACTCATTATGGAACCATCCGAGTAAGCATCAAGAAGAAAGGCAAGCGAATGAAGTTCGATCTCCAAATCCCGGAAGGCACCTCCGCCGAACTGATAAAGCCAAATGGTACCCGCAAGCATCTCGGCCCGGGGCACCATCAAGTGGATTAGTGATCTGTGTGTTTGTTATATTTCTCAAAAACAGAAGCAAAGAATAAATATTTTGGTAAAGAACGGAATTTATCCTACATTTGTAATATATAAGTATTATATCGAAGGATATGGAAAAAGAGAAAAATAGCAAGATTACCAGAGAAGAGGCTTTGCGTCGGTTGGAGACCGCACGGAAGCTGAAGCGAGAGTATGTAGCTAAACTGGAAAAAGAGATGAAAGAAGAGTTTAAGAAACGTACAGGGCAAGAAGCTACTTATTTTGAAGTATGGTAAGCCTTAACCTTGAACGTATAAATTCTAATTCTCCTTATGCGGTAACAGCTCTTAGGGATTCTATGTGTTTCCGGTTTGTTACGGACTTTGGTGTGATTTATTATGCAAGCAGAGTATGCGCAATCGCCTTTTTGAGTTTTGGTTTCATTCCTCGCCGCGTAAATCTGATTTCGCTTTCATGTCTGCGGACATCCGAGATGCAGATGGGATACAGAATTATGCGGCGATTATTATTCGACTCGATAATCCCAATTTGAAGTCTATAGTCGCGGAGTTTACTGAAACAATACAAATGCTTAGTCAAAAGCCGGAGTAAAATGTATGTGTTTTCTCCGGCCCGGGGCACCATTGGGTGGATTAGCGATCGCCCTCTGTTTTCCTGCGGACATACACCCGGTGGCTTCCATAACCCGATATGGTGAGCCCACTCGCCGGATCGCTGCTGAGTCGTAGTAGCTCCCGGTTTGCGCTACTGCGTTTTAGTCCGGTGATAGCCATGTAGTCTTGTATGCGCAAGAATGGGTGTTCGTGAAGGTAATCCAATGCCCGCGTCCGGCGCTCCTCTTCGGTGAAGGGCGATTTCCATACACGGCTGATACCTCCCCGTCTTAAGTCGCAACGCAGGTTAGTTTCCCGTACCAGTTCCTTGTCGGCCCGGTAGTTGATGCCATTCACCTCGATGCTCCGTGCGTTACGCTTCGGTTCGTCACCATCCAGCGAGTCGATCTCCTTGTCCTTCGCTATGCCTAGGCGGGGCGTGAACGTACCGATGCCATCCAACGTGACCGACTGCCCTTCCGCCATGCAATAGGCCAGATGTTCCGCTACTGTCGTCATCACCTGTATTACGCTACCCCTGCTCAAGCCCGATCCGGGGTAGGTGATCCGTTCCACGAAATCCTCCATATCCATGTTCCGTTGTATCTTCATCCGATAATACACCGGCTTTTCCCCCGTCCCGTTCAGGTCGCACATCTCTTGCTTGATATATTCTGCCATAACTGCTACTAGGTATAATTGTTTGTATCTTCAAGTTAAAAACATTCTTCTTACTATATACAAATATACTTACTACTTGATCTATTTCCAAATTATCACCGTGGAATATATAGACCACGTCGTGATTTGTATATTCCACGTCTTGATCTGTACAGACCACGTCGTGGTTTGTAGAATTATACAGTATGCGAACAAGAATTCATCTGCTACCGATAAGGTATTTATGCGGTATCGGAGCATTATTTACTTAGGGAGAAGCGGGCAACCCTCACGTTTCCTCTGCCAAGTACGTCGACCAACCCTGCGGGATTCTCTATCTTCCCTAAACGGGTATAGCTGTAAGACGAGGAAAAGGTCTCGTAGAAAAGGACTACCGTATTCGCTCCCCATAGAAGTAGGTCGCTTGTATGGATTATACCCGAACGTATTGGTCGCGATCAAGAGTATTATACTCGTTTTCCCTGCTCGTATGCTTGCCTCAAGGTCGGGTTCCCTTCGATCTCGCCCACGTGCCACACACCACCGCAGAATAGCGTTCCTTTCACGGTCGGGTTCTCCAGACAGTCGAGGAATCCCATAAAGTTGGCCACAATGCGATCCATGATGCCGTTATCGTCTTCAGCGGCCGTGGCGATGAAGTAAAACTCCTTGTTTTTCATTTCGGTATAAGGACCGCAGCAACGGTCTATCAGCGTCTTCATCTGTGCGCTCATGGCATAGAAATAGACCGGCGTAGCCATCACGATCACATCGGCGGCAAGCATCTTTCCGATAATCTCTGCCGCGTCATCTTTTTGTGGACAAGGCTTCTTGTATTGGCTGCACACGCCGCATCCCGTGCAGGGGTGAATGGTCTTGTCTCGCAGAAAAACCTTTTCCACACGATGACCGCTTTCGATCGCCCCTTGCATAAACTCATCGCATAGCGTATCGGAATTGCCTCCACGACGGGGGCTGGAAGATAAAATCAATACATTTTTCATGTTTACTGTTATTTATTAGGTTCTACATTCATTTTTAGGATACAAAAATAGCGAGATAATCCCTATCTTGCGGTAGACAAATTACGGATGTTATGACCCTAATTACATAATAATACGGAAGAATGATCACAACGGACTCCGGTGAGCAAGTCGAGGCACTTGCTCCCATCATCATTTCGGCCAGCCGGTCAACGGATATTCCGGCCTTTTATGCCAAGTGGTTCTTTAATCGTTTGGCCAAGGGGTATTGTGTTTGGTATAATCCGTTTAATCGGCGGAAGATGTATGTGTCGTTTGAGCGGTGTAAGGCAATCGTGTTTTGGACAAAGAACCCGAAGCTGATATTGCCTTATTTGCATGAGTTGGATAGGAGGGGTATCCATTATTATTTCCAGTTCACGTTGAATGACTATGTGAGCGAAGGCTTTGAGCCGAATGTGCCGAGCGTTACGCAACGGGTGGAGACATTTCGGGAGTTGTCGGAAATGATAGGGAAGGAACGGGTGATCTGGCGATTTGATCCGTTGATTATGACTCCATCTATCACGCCTCGTGTCCTGCTTAGCCGTATTTGGAAGATCGGCAATCTGTTGAAAGGATATACTGATAAGCTCGTGTTCAGTTTCGTAGATGTAAAGGCGTATCGTAAGGTACAGAATAACCTTATAAAAGAGACGAATTGCTTTACGAAAGAGGATGTGGAAACCGCTGAGATGAATGCGACGCAACGTCAAGAAACTGTAGAGGGATTGGTGAAGTTGAGGGAAATTTGGGCTTCTACTGGTTGGAATGTGACACTCGCTACTTGTGCCGAGGATATTGACCTTACGGTTTATGGCATTGAACATAACCGGTGTATCGACGGTGATTTAATGGAGCGTGTGTTTGAGGAGGATTATGAATTGGTTTATTATCTTCGAACAGGCCAATTACCTGAACCGGATCTTTTTGGTACGTTTCCCGCTTTACCCGACAAACGCAAAGACCTAAAAGACAAAGGCCAACGGAAAGCCTGTGGTTGCATGATAAGCAAAGATATCGGTAGGTATAACACTTGCCGCCATTTCTGTGTCTATTGTTATGCCAATACAAGTAGGGAATGCGTACAAAAGAATGCGGTACACTATTCGGACGATAGTGAAAGTTTGATTCGAAGTTAGATTTGAAAGCAAGGTCAAATTAAGCGGCGTATTAAATTAAGCCGTCTTTTATAGTAATCGAGACCAATACTATCCTAGAATTGTGTTGTATAACATGCCGGATTTATCTATTTTTGCGCCCAATACGAAAGGTTAAGAATAGGAAGTTTTAGGTATGGCAAAAAAGAAAGGTAAGCCTCAACCCCGGAAAAGCAAGAAGAAGCGGGCATCATCATTCATGTCCTCTGTAAAGAAGATGCTTCTTGGCGTTTTTGCGGTAGTTGTTTGTTTTATCGGTGTATTATTCATATATAACTGGTTTTATCCGGTATCCAAGACACGGCTTGTAGAGAAGAAACAGGATCGGGCGGAGGCAATAGTCCGTCCGAAGATCTCGGACAAAGGCGGCTCCGGAACATCGGGTAAGAAAGCCGCACAAGCGACGAAAAACAAGCAAACGACGAACCCAAAGAAAGAGACCTCCGCTTATACTTTTCAAGGGGGAGCTGAGATACCGAGACTAAAGAATAAACAAAAAGAGCAGGTTATAAAGCATGAGGGCTATACGGTTTCTTATAATTCCGATTATAAGATCGCCAATTGGGTAGCCTATGAACTGACCTCGAAAGAGGCGACAAGTAAGAAGAACGAGCGGTCTAATAAGTTCGTCTCGGACCCCATGGTGAAAGGGGCTAGCGCCACGAACGAGGACTATACCCGTTCCGGCTATGACCGAGGACATATGGCGCCTGCCGGCGATATGAAATGGTCCGCCAAGGCCATGCGGGAATCGTTCTACCTAAGTAATATCTGTCCGCAAAAGCCCGGCTTGAACCGGGGTATCTGGAAAGATCTGGAAGAGCAGGCTCGTTTGTGGGCGAAAGAGAATGGCTCTTTGTTGATCGTGACCGGCCCGGTGATCACGGACGACCTGAAACGGTTAGGCAAGAATCGGGTGGGAATCCCGAAGACCTTTTATAAGGTAATCTGTACGATAACGAACGGTAAACCGGAAGGGGTAGGTTTTCTGTTTGATAATAAAGACTATGGAAAGACTCCGTTGAAATCGATGATGATCCCTATCGATAGCGTTGAGAAGGTTACCGGAATTGACTTTTTCCCTTCTTTGCCTGATTCGATAGAAAATCCGATGGAAGCATACGTGAATGATGGTAGTTGGTCTTTTTAAGGCACGTTATGCTCAACAATCTCTAGGCGAGAATGTTTTATATTTACTGTGAAGAAAAAGAAATCATAATTAAATAACAAAATGCAAGTTATCATGAAAGGAAAATTAATCCCTGTGTTTGTTTTGGCAGCATTGGTTTCCTGTAGTCAACCACCCGTTAAGGAGCAAGGTCCTCGTCCAGTTAAATTGGCGGACGTTACTTCGCTGAACATGGTTGAGAAATCATTCAGTGGAGTGGTATCGCCCGATCAATTCAGTGATTTGGCGTTTAAGATGTCCGGCCCGCTGATCTCATTAAACGTGGATGAAGGCCAGAAGGTCCGTACGGGACAGATCGTGGCCGAGATCGATCCGCTGGACTTTAAATGGGAATATGAGGCGAAGAAAGCGTCTTTCCAGACCGCTGAGGCGCAATTGCAACGTGCGAAGAAGTTATTGTCCAAGCAAGCTATCTCCAAGCAAGAGTATGAGTCTACGGAAGCCTCTTACTCAAATGCCAAGGCGGCTTTCGAGTATGCGCAAAACACATTGAACCAGACAAAGCTTCGTGCGCCGTTCGATGGATTTATCCAGAAGAAATATGTGGAGAATTACCAGAAGGTACAGGCCGGACAAGGAATCGTTTGCTTGATCAACCCGAATAAGTTACAGGTCGTGTTTACGATGCCGGAGAGTAATATCAATTACTTCTCTTCTCCTTATTCTGTTTATGTGGAATTCGATAATTACAAGGGCGTTCGTTTTAAGGCGAAGGTGAAAGAATACGTGGAAGCCTCTCCGGATGGTTCCGGCGTTCCCGTATATCTGTATATCGACGATCCGAACTTTAATTTAGAGAAATATAAGGTAGCCGTAGGTTTCTCTTGCCGTGTGATCTTGAACGTGGATAGCGAGAGTTTCACGCAAGGCGCCGTATTGGTTCCGCTAGCCGCTGTCGTGGCTGACGATGCCAATAGCGATAAGTATGTGTTTGTTTATAATGGGCAGTCTCAAAAGGTTGAGCGTCGCAAGATTACCGAGTCTATGCTGATCGGCAAGGATGGCGTGATCGTAACGGATGGCTTGCGACCCGGCGAACAGGTTGTCTCAGCCGGAGCCACTCGTTTGGTGGATGGACAACAGGTAAAAGTATTAACAGATTAAGAGATAAACAATGAATATTCCAAAATATTCCTTAGAGAATCAGAAGATTATATACTTTTTCCTAGCGGTCATGCTGATAGGAGGTATATATTCTTTCTTTAAATTGCCGAAGAAGGAAGATTCTCCCTTCGTAATCAAGCAAGCGGTTTTGGTTACCCAATATCCGGGAGCGACACCTCAGGAGGTGGAGAAGCTGGTGACTGAGCCGATCGAACGGGAGATTCAGGCTATGTCGGATGTGTTCCAGATCAAATCTGAGTCTTATTTCGGTATGTCCAAGATTTCTATTGAGTTGCAGCCTACCTTGTCTCCGGATTATATGCCGGTCAAGTGGGACGAGTTGCGTCGTAAGGTGGCGAATATACAGCCCCGCCTTCCGTCTGGCGCCTCCTCGATATCCGTTAGTGATGACTTCGGTGACGTGTTCGGAATTTATTATGCCTTGACGGCCGATGAGGGATATACTTACGACGACCTGCGTAATTGGGCGCAAAAGATCAAGACGGAGCTATCTCCTGTACCGGGTGTACAGAAGGTCTACCTATTCGGTGAACAGACACAAGTTGTCAACGTAAAGATCTCTATCCCGAAACTGGCTAACCTAGGTATCGACCCGAACGCTATCCAGCAGGTGATGCAAACGCAGAACTTGTTGGTGAATACGGGAGATATCAATACCGGTAATTATCAATTGCGTTTGCGTGCGGAAGGTACGTATAAGGATATACAAGATATCCGGGACCAATTGATCGTGACGAAAAGTGGCGGTGAGGTTCGTTTGGGAGATATCGCTACGGTAGAGCGTGGTTATATGGACCCTCCCTCGAACCTGATGCGTGTGGACGGTAAGCGTGCCATCGGTATCGGTGTCGCTACCGGTTCGAAAGACGATGTGGTTGCCGTGGGTAACGCCGTGGCGGATCATTTAGCGGAGATGGAGCAGCTGTTCCCGGTGGGTATGGACCTGAAAACGATTTATCCGGAGAACAAGATCGCGGATGAGGCGAACAACGGTTTTATCTTGAACTTGATCGAGTCGTTGTTGATCGTTATCGTGATTATCTTTATCGTGATGGGGTCCCGTGCCGGTATGTTGGTCGGTAGTTCGTTGTTGTTCTCGGTAGGTGGTACCTTATTGATCATGTTGATCTGGGGTGTCGGCTTGAACCGAACCTCGTTGGCGGCCTTTATTATCGCTATGGGTATGTTGGTGGATAACGCTATCGTGGTGACGGATAATGCCCAAGTCGGTATCAAGCGGGGACTTTCCCGTTATCAGGCGTTGATCGATGGCGCGACGAAACCGCAGTGGGCGTTGTTGGGCGCTACCTTTATCGCCGTATGTTCTTTCTTGCCGATGTACTTGGCACCGGCATCCGTGGCCGAGATTGTGAAACCGTTGTTTATCGTATTGGCGGTATCCTTGGGATTAAGCTGGGTCTTGGCCTTGACGCAAACGACTACCTTCGGTAATTTTATTTTGAAAGAGGCGAAACCGGGTGAGAACAAAGACCCGTACGATACGAAGCTGTACCATAAATTTGAGTCGGTATTGGGCCGTTTGATCAAGCGTAGATATGTAACGATCTCTACCGTGGTAGCTACGTTATTCCTTTCCTTGTTCGTGATGAGCATCATGCCGCAGAGTTTCTTCCCGATCATGAGCAAGCCTTATTTCCGTGCGGACTTGATCTTCCCGGAAGGATATAGCATCTACGACGTGGAGACGAATGTGAAGAAGATAGAAGAGGAATATCTCAGCAAGAATGAGAATATCAAATCATACTCGTTTACCTTGGGAGGTTCGCCGGTACGTTATTACTTGGCCAGTTCTTCTATCGGCCCGAAGCCAAACTTCGCCAATGTGTTGATCGAGACACAAGATCCGGAGGATGCGCAAGCGGAAGAGGGTAAGTTCTACGATTATATGGTCGCTAACTATCCGAATATATTGACCCGTTCGGCTTTGTTCGCCTTGTCTCCGGTTCCGGATGCGGCGATCGAGATCGGTTTTATCGGCGATAACGTAGACACGTTGGTTGCCTTGACGCAAAGGGCGCAGGAGATCGCCCGGAATTATGATCAGGTGATGGAGGTTCGCAATAGTTGGGGTAACAAGGTTCCGGTATGGAAGCCGCTATATTCCCAAGAGAAAGGTTTGCGTCTGGGTATTACCCGTCAACAGGTGGCTTATTCCTTGCGTTCGGCTACGAATGGCGTACCTTTGGGTGAGTATCGTGAGGGCGATGTGTTTATGCCGATCTTACTGAAAGATGCGGATAAGGATTCTATCAGTCTGAATGATATAAAGACTTTGCCGGTTTATAGTGCTAAAGGCCGTTCGGTAAAAGTGGAGCAGGTGATCGATGATTTCTCGCTGGATTATGAGTTTAACGTAGTGAGACGATTCAATCGTGAGCCGTGTATGCTTATGCAGTGTGAGCCGAAGCGTGGCGCCAATACGATGGCTGCTTTCAGTCATTTGTGGAAAGAGATACAGGAGAAGATTCAGGTGCCGGAAGGATATAAGATGACGTATTTCGGTGAGCAATCCGAGCAAGATAAAGGTAATAAGGCGATCGCCGCTAATATCCCGTTGATGTTCGGTTTGATTTATGTCACCTTGTTATTCTTATTCCCGAAATATTACCGGAAACCGGTATTGATCATGGCGATGCTGCCGTTGATCTTCATTGGTGTGGTATTGGGATTGTTGGTGTTCGGTAAGTCCCTCGACTTCTTTGCTATGCTGGGTCTGTTGGGCTTGATCGGTATGAATATCAAGAATGCGATCGTGCTGGTGGACGAGATCGGTTTACAATTGAACGCGGGCTTGTCTCCGGTGAATGCCGTGATAGAGGCAACGAAAACCCGTATCGTTCCGGTGACGATGGCTTCCGGTACGACGATCTTAGGTATGTTGCCGTTGTTGGGTGACGCTATGTTCGCCGGTATGGCGGCTACCATCATGGGTGGTCTGTTCGTATCTACGATCTTGACGATCTTCGTGCTTCCGGTTACTTATTGTGTTTTCTTTAAGATTAAATCAGAGTAAAAGGTATGAGAAATAAAATAATCATAGGTTGTTTATTGTTGGGTGCCTTGTCCGCTAAAGCGCAAGACACCCGGCTATCGGCTGTGGAATATAAGGAACGGGTCCTTGAATACAGCCGTCAGATCAAGCAAAGCTCTGAGGAGCGTATCGCTATGCAGCATGCGATCAAGGCCGCTAAGACCGGTTTCTTCCCTTCGGTGGACTTCTCCGGCAGTTATCAGTACCGTATCAATAAATATGATTTGGATTTCGGACCGGGCATGTCCGTAGAGATGGACCATAATACGTATAGCCTAGGCGCTACGGTGAGCCAGCCCATCTATGCCGGTGGACAGATCTATAATAACTATAAGGCAGCTCAGGTACAAGGCAAGATCACCGAGCAAGCGGAAGAATTGACAACGGATAATATCGTTTATTCCGCCGATTTGAACTATTGGACGGCCGCCGCACGTAAAGGTATGTACGATGTGATGTGCCAGTATGTAGACATTGTCGGGGAGTTGGCGAACGTGTTGACGATCCGTTTCAATGACGGCCAGATCAGCAAGACCGATTTATTGCAAGTGGAGTCCCGCTTGAAAGAAGCGGAATTGAATAAAAGCTCGGCTTATAAGGAATATCAGATCGCGTTACAGAACCTGAACTCATTGATGGGTGTGTCTCCGTTAGACCCGATCGAGGTGGAAGATTCCATTACGACCTATCTGGCTTTGCCGTTGCAAGTAGGAGAGGATGTAGCTCTTCGGAATCGTCCGGACTACGCTATTTCCGAGTTGAACATAGAGTATCAAAAGAGACAGATCAATTTGTCAAAGGCGAAATATAACCCGTCTTTGGCGATCGGTTTTCAAGGTACTTGGGGTACGCCGATGTTGAACGTGAAAGGTTCGGACCAGTTGTGGACTCCGGCCGTCTTCGCTTCCTTGAAGATACCTTTGTTCCGTTGGGGAGCCCGTTTCAAGGAGGTAAATTCCCAGAAGGCTATCCTTCGTAGTAAGGAATACGCCTTGGACAATACGCGTGATAAGATCGCTCAAGAGGTAGCGAACGCATGGACAAGCCTAACCGAGTATACGAAACAAATTACCGTCGCGGAAGAGGCTTGTAAGATTGCCGAGGAGAACCTTGATTTGAATACCTTCAGCTACAACGAGGGTAAACTACCGATCTTGGATGTGCTCTCCGCCCAATTGTCATGGATTCAGTCTTACAGTAGCTTGATCCAGACTTGGTATCAGCAAAAGGCTTCTTTAGCCCAATATAACAAGGCTATAGGTATCCGCCGTTTGCAGTAAAAGAAACATTTTATACTTAGAAGACAAGGTCCCTTATTTTGGAAACGAGATAAGGGACCTTCTCTATGAAATAAAACGTCCTTTATACCGTTAGGTAAACTGAAGATTGCTACATTTGCATACAATCTCGTCTGTTTGGGACACTCCTTGGAACCCGGACTTTTAAGTAGAATGATGAAATAATAAGATGTATACAAAGTTACTAGATAAACAAACGAAACTTGCCCTAATCGGACTAGGATATGTCGGGCTTCCTATCGCGATGGAATTCGCTAAACATGTTTCCGTTATCGGATTTGATATCAACGAGGATCGCTTGGACAAGCTTCGGAACTGTATTGATCCGTGTGGTGAGCTTCCTACTGAGGTATTTGAACATAAAGATATCACATTTACTTCTTCTATAGAAAAGTTGCGGGAGGCTTCCTTTTACGTTATAGCTGTTCCTACCCCGATAGACAGCCATAACGAGCCGGATCTATCCCCTTTGTTGGGTGCGACCCGCACGGTAGGCAAAGTCCTTAAACGAGGCGATTATGTAGTATACGAATCTACCGTATATCCGGGATGTACGGAAGAGGATTGCATCCCGATCTTGGAGGAGGTTTCAGGGTTGAGAGTAGGAGAGGACTTTAAGGTTGGATACTCACCGGAACGAATCAATCCGGGTGATAAGGTACATACCTTGGTAAATACCGTGAAGATCGTTTCCGGCTGCGATGCCGAAGCTTTGGAAACGATATCGGAAGTCTATAAGCTGGTCGTTCAAGCGGGGTTGCACCGTGCGCCTAGTATCAAGGTAGCCGAAGCCGCCAAGATTATCGAGAATACCCAGCGTGACGTGAATATAGCCCTTATGAACGAGCTTTCCATTATTTTCGATCGAATGGGGGTAAATACGTTTGATGTATTGAAAGCCGCCGGAACGAAATGGAATTTCCTGCCTTTCTCTCCCGGATTGGTAGGTGGGCATTGTATAGGGGTAGATCCTTACTATCTGGTGCATAAAGCCAAAGAATTGCAATATCACACGAAGATGATCAACTCCGGTCGCTACGTGAACGATTCCATGGGACGGTATATCGGAAAGAAGGTCGTGAAAAAGATTATCTCGCAGGGGAAAAATATCCTAGGAGCGCATGTGTTGGTGATGGGTATGACTTTTAAGGAAAACGTATCGGATATACGTAACTCGAAAGTAGCCGATATTATCAATGAGTTTAAGGACTTCGGAGCCGAGGTCGATGTGATGGATCCGTTCGCTTCCCCTTTGGAAGTATTGCAAGAGTACGGTATCCGGTTAGTAGAGAGGCCCGGGAAGAAATATGACGCGGTAGTGGTAGCTGTCGCTCATACGACTTATTTGAAGCTGGATGAGTCCTACTTCATGTCGATCACGAATGAACATGCCGTGTTGGCGGACGTGAAAGGAGTCTATCGAGGTAGCATCCATCAGATGATCTATTGGAGTCTGTAATTGTTAAAAAGTAACACAAGCTGCAAAGAAGTTTCGATAAACTTAAAAAAATGTGTTGTACAATATCTTTTTTTATTTGCTCAATTATATTAATTAGCCCATCTTTGCATGCAGATAACCTAAACAATCTTTTTGCCTTAAAGACTAATACCTATTAAAAACCTATAAAGAGAGCCTTTGCGAAAAGGCTCTCTTTATGATTTTCAGGGGATTAGTAGTTCGTTTCCTCTATCTTTGAGGTGATTCTGCTAATAGCCTCATTCAGTTTGTCTTCGGGTAATATTACGTTAAAATCTCCCCAGAAACCCTCGTCGTAGTTGAAGTGAGTATCCGAGAAAACCGTGCGGGTGGGAAGGGATTCAATGCGTGAGAAGCGGTTCACATTGGCTGTATCTATCTTACAGGTAACCATTTCGAACCAAGTATGTAAAATATTTGTGTTAAAAAGTTGTCTTCTTTTTTTAATTTTAAAATGCAGATCTCCCCGGATATGGTTAATGTAGTAGGTGCCATTCCATTGCTTGTAAGATACCGTATAGGCTACTTTCTGGGGCGTGATCCGTAAATTCCGGCTTTTTCTCTCGACGAACATGCCGGCCGCTTGCTCGATATATTGGGGATTGACCTCAAAGTCCACCCTTAATAAGGCATTATTTTCCATGTCGATATATATCTGTCCCCGATAAAGCGGTTCATTGATACTCTTTCGTTGCTCGAAAGAGATGACGTTAGCAAGTCGATCATCCACTACCGTGATGTCGGTATGGGCGTATGTATAGGGTGAATCCGGGCTAGGATCCAGAAACTCCGGTAACTGTTTCATCAAGTCCAAGACAAGGCAGGAGTAGATACCCGACTTCATTTTTGTGATCAATGTGTCCTTTTCCTGCTCGTTACTGATGCGGCGCATCTTTAGTAGTTTCACTTGATCGGCCAAGGCATTGCTGTGGTAAGATGCCTTATATACCTTAAAAACAGCCTCGGTCAGTCCTACGAGTCCTTTTTTACGTTCAACGCCTTCTCTGTAAAATGTGGTAAGGTAAATCGGGTGCTGGGAATAATTGCTTCTTCTCTTGTCCAGCATCTCCTGTAATAAGCGTTTCGGATTGGTTAGACGCACGATAACTTCTTGGATAGAGATTACTTTAGGCTCTAGAGATAAGACGGTATGTTTATCTATTAACTCCCGACTATCTATCTCTTGGGGAAGATAGCCGATATGAGAGAAACGTACCTTGGATAACCGGAGTGAGTCCGGTAATTTCAATCGGAACTCTCCATTCTGGTTGGTGATGGTGCCAATAGCGGCCTCACCGATTCCTACCGATCCGAATGCGATTGGCTCATGGGTATATTGATCCTGTAAAGAACCTTCTATCGAGAAATAGGTTTGTATGGAATCGGGAGTTACGGATACACTTTTGGGAGCGGAGAGACTCTCTGGCATATAAAGTAGGAGATGGTTCTCTATCGTACGGATCGCCAGATTTTTATTACCGGTAATAGCGTATATAGCTTCTTGTATCGTATAATCTCCACCTTTTATCGATGTTGTTTGTTCATTATCGATAATCTTACTGTCGTATATAAAAAGATAGCCGGAACGTTCCGTGACGAGTCCCAGCAATTGGTAGATATTTCCTTTTGATTTAGGCAATCGTATGACCTGTCCCAGTACGTTACCATTCTGGGCATTCATAGGGATGAGAGCTACGAGTAACAGCAACCATCCTACGATCAGCTGTCTCAAGGTTCGGAAATCATCCATATATTATTTTGTTGCGTACATTTTAGTTTTAACGCCGCGCAGATCAGTTCAGCCATCGTCGCGGGTGAGTTATTATAGAAACTAACGGTCAGCCGTCTATTCTCTAAATCAGCCGTTGTCTTCAATGGCATCTTCGGATATTCCAGATTAATTACATGCAAGATATCTCCTAAGCGCTCATCCTTAAACTGGATACGGCGGGTGTAATCGGAAAATTGTTCGTTATCTTGAGTCGGAGCTACTTGTAAACGGTTGGAGAATAAGGATACGGTTTGACCGGCCTTTACCAGCGTTTGTTCTCCGTTCTTCTTGAGTGTCACTTTCACTAATCCCCGGCGAACGGCCAATTCAAAGGCGCTTTTATCCGAGCTTTTGATATTGAATGAGGTTCCCAATACCTCGATCCGGGCCTGCTCTGTCTCGATTAGGAAAGGACGTTCCTTATTCCCGCTTACATCAAAAAGGGCGTTTCCTAGTAGAGACACCTCTCTTTTTTCTCTTTGGAAATGTTCCGGATAGCTTAACTGACTGTTATCGGCCAGATAAACGATAGACCCGTCTTCCAAAGTCGTGACCAAGGTGGTGGAAGCCTCGTTATTATGCAGGGTGAGCAGAGTGGTTTCCGGTGTCCGTTCTCGTCCAAGGAAAATAGCCGTAGCTACCGATACACAGAGTATAACGATAGCGGCGGCCCATTTCATAAGTCCGATCCGGTATGGGATTTGTGTACCGGAAATTGGCTTATCCAGCAGCCCGTCTTGCTCCAAGCGAGTGTATAATTGTTCCCATGCTTGGTCTGTCTTCAATTTATTTTTTTCTATTTGATTCATAACTGTTAGGTATAATTCTCGATTTCTTTTCTTAGTGTTTGTAGTGCCTTGGTCATTTCCGCTTCTACTGTCTTTATGGACAATGAGAGGCTGGAGGCTATCTCCGCGTATTTCATTCCTTCGAAACGGTGCATCCGAAAGATCCGGAGGCGGCGTTCGGGCAATTTACCTAATGCCCGGTTGACCAAGGATTGCAATTCTTTGTACTCAAGTTGATCTTGCGGGGTATACGATTCGGATTCCGGATTCTCTCCGGCTAAAACCGTATTCCGGTATCGGTATCGTACTTCCCGATGCTCCAGATATTGTAAGGACCGGTTCCGGGTAGCTCCATAAAGGTAGTTCTTGATGGAACGTAAGATTGGAAGAGATTCTCTTTCTTTCCAGAATACATAAAACAAGTCCTGAACTATCTCCTCCGCGACTTCCTGCTCTCCTGTTATACTGGTTGCGTACAGGCAAAGAGGGGTATAATAAAGCCTGAAAATACTTTCGAATGCTTTAATATCCCCTTCCTTGATCTTTTTGAGTACGAACAAATCCATAATAATTTGGTTTCAACAGATAATTGATAATGGACAAAGATAATGATTTGTCCATATCATTGTCGATAGTATATTTACACGGTCAATTTTTATGTTGCTTCTTTAATTTATATACCGCATTCTCCAAAGACTCGGTAGGCTCGATAATGTTGTAAGCTCCCCAGAAGTTCTCGTCGGCGAAGTCCGATACCTTGTCGGATAGAGACTGATCCGCTTTAAAAGACATCCGGTAGGGGATGGAGTTATTTTGTTCTTTACCATCGGTAACGACCATCTCGGATACGATCGTGTAGTTGGTAGAGAAAAGTTTTCGTTTCCAGTCGCATTTAAAGCGAACCTCATTGCGGATATAACTCAGATAGCTCATGCCGTCACGTTCTTTGTAAGTTACGAGGAAAGCTACCTCCACGGGTTTAAATCGCAAGCCAAAAGGCTTTTTGCGGAGGATGGCCTCGGTAGCCTTATTCCGGTCATCCATGCTGAGGGCGAATTCCGCACGGCTGAAGGAAAGCCGTTCCTTATCGATATACAATTTACCGTAATATAAGGCGTAAGGCAAGATCGCTTGAGGTTGGAAACTGATTACGTAATGCGGTCGGTCGTTTAACATCACGCTTTCTTCCATACGGAAGGCGTAATAAGGTAAGATATTCGGGTCGAGCAATAAATCCGGATTCTTCACCACATCCACGTAAACGGATAGGTTAGGGCCTCCCAATAATTTCACGGCTAATGTGTCGCTAGCCTTCTCGCTCAATAATTTACGTCCTTTATAGATCTGTACCCGATCCCGTTCCACGTTCCTGTCCTTATAGGGAGTTTTGTAAACATCGATAACCGCTTCCGATATATTGATATAGCGACGGCCTTTTTGTGCGGTCTCCCGGTAGAACCCAGTAAGCATGCTACCCGTGGTAATGTAATTCTTATTTACTTTCTCAATCGCTTCCTCTACGATATATCGAGGATCTCCGGCCCGGATAATGACTTCGCTAAGCGTATTCATGTTCGGTTCGAGTAATACCGTACATTCTAATATGTCCTTATCGTTCACGGGGATCAAGCCATTCAAATATCCGATATGCGATACTTCTACTTGTCTGGCATGGAGGCCGTTTTTCACTTTGATAGAGAACTCACCGTCATTATTGGTGATCGTTCCCACGTTGGTTCCCGGAATAGAGATATTTACGTATTCCAGTTTTTTTCGTGTTTGCTTGTCTTTTACTACACCGCTGACAGTGATAAACTCATCGTCTGCGCTATCCTGTGCCTTTATAGAGGTTACACCGCAAGCCAACAGTATCATCAGGATAAATCCCATAGTTTGTTTACAGAGCGCTTTCATATTTGTATTGTTTTAATGGTAAATAATCACTTTGTACTTATATGATCGCCCAGGAAAGAAATACCCTATGGGATTTATCAAAAAAATCACACAACCTTTTGTCCGGGCTGCAAAGTCAACATTTCTTTAGGTACCGCTTTCTTGATGCTCTCTATTAAAATACCCGCTACGGTATGCCGGATAAAATCTTTACGGGTGACAAAGACGATCTCCCGTGTCGGCTTGGGAATGGCGAACGGACGTACCAATTCTTTCTGCTCTTTACTTAACTGCAGGGTAGCCAATTCCGGGATGAACGTAATACCGTTACCGCTTTCCACCATACGCATAAATGTCTCTAGGCTACCTAAACGGTAAGCGGCTTGGCGAACCTTTACCTTCTCCATCTGGCAGAAACGCATCAGCTGGTCACGGAAGCAATGTCCCTCGTCCAACAGCCACAACCGCTCGTCGTTGATATCGGCGGTACGGATCAAATCCTTTTTGAATATAGATTCGTTGTGAGCCACGTATCCGAAGAATTGCTCATAATATAATATATCTCCTTGTAAATTGGATTCAGTGGGTTGGTTCGCTATGATAGCGGCGTCGATTTCCCCGTTTTGCAGGGCGGCCATAGTGGGAGCGGTTTTCATTTCCAGCATACGGATGTCAAGATCCGTATGCTTTTCCGATAATTGCTGGAAAAAGCGAGGTAGTAAATAAGGGGCGATAGTCGGTAGCACCGCTAAGCGGAACGTACCTTTCAATGACTGTTCCTCCTCGTTCACGATATCTTTGATAAGAGAAGCCTGATAGAGGACATTTCTCGCTTGCTCAATAACCTTATGTCCGGCAGGTGTGGGGCGAACGGGTTGTAGGTTTCGATCGAACAATTTAATACCTAGTTCGTCTTCCAGCTTTTGGATCATCATACTCAATGTCGGTTGTGTCACCCTACAATGCTCTGCTGCCTTTGCGAAATGACGATAAGTATCCACCGCTAGGATATATTCGAGTTGCTGTATATTCATAGTACTTAATTTTACAAGCGTTAGAAATTAATGAAGACAAACTTACGGAAAAACGCTGGAATAATCGAATAAAAGTGGAAGAATAAAGCAGCTTAATTTGAGTATTAGGCATTTAGGGGGAAATCGGAGAAGTTGGGTGAAAAGCCAAAATACATTTGCTTATCATGGAACAGACGAATGGGCTAACTGGATGATAGATTTACACAGAAAAAATATGTAACTTTGGAGAGTTATTTACAAATGGTTTACAGTCGTATATATAATGAGCTAAAAATTAATTGATTAAAGTATATGTCAGACAGTATCGTCATTATTCCTACATACAACGAGAAGGAGAATATTGAGAATATCATTCGTGCCGTGTTCGGGCTGGAGAAAGTGTTTCATATCTTGGTGATCGATGATGGCTCTCCGGATGGGACGGCGGCTATCGTGAAGGGCTTGCAGAAGGAGTTCCCGGAGCGTCTTTTTATCGTGGAGCGTAAGGGGAAGCTGGGATTGGGTACCGCTTATATCCGGGGTTTTAAATGGGCTATCGAGCATAAATATGATTTTATTTTTGAGATGGACGCCGATTTCAGTCATAATCCCAATGACCTGCCGAAGCTATACGCCGCTTGTACCGGGCAGGGTGCCGACGTAGCCATCGGATCGAGGTATTGCAACGGGGTGAATGTGGTGAACTGGCCGTTGGGCCGTGTGTTGATGTCTTATTTCGCCTCGGTGTATGTCCGTATCGTCACGGGTATGAAGATACAGGATACGACGGCGGGCTTTAAATGTTACCGCCGTGAGGTGCTGGAGACGATCGATCTGGACCGTGTCCATTTCAAGGGATACGCCTTTCAGGTGGAGATGAAGTTTACGGCTTATAAGTGCGGCTTCAAGCTCGTGGAGGTGCCGATCATCTTTATCAACCGTGCCTTGGGTGTCTCCAAGATGAACTCTTCGATATTCGGGGAGGCTTTATTCGGCGTCCTTCAATTGAAATGGTGGAGTTTCTTCAGGAAGTATCCGAGGAAACATGCGAGCCATGCCTAATGAAAACAGAGTTTGACAATTTATAATAGAATAAGAAAGATGAATAAAATATTAATCCAAAATCCGAGAATCATCAACGAGGGCCGTTCTTTTATCGGCTCGGTGTTGGTGGAGGGGGATAAGATCGCGGCGGTGTTCGAGGGGGAGGTTCCCGGGAACGTGCGTGCCGAGGCGAACCAAGTGATCGACGCTACGGGGAAATGGTTGATACCGGGCGTCATCGATGATCAGGTGCATTTCCGGGCCCCCGGGCTTACCCATAAGGGGGATATCGGGACCGAGAGCCGTGCGGCCGTGGCCGGTGGCGTGACGACCTTCATGGACATGCCGAACACGAAGCCACAGACCACGACGATCGCCGATCTGGAATGGAAATTCAACCGTGCCGCCGAGGTCTCCCGTGCGAATTACTCCTTCTTCTTCGGTGGGACAAACGATAATATGGACGAGATCCGCAGGCTGGATCGTAGCCGTGTGCCGGGACTGAAACTCTTCCTCGGCTCGTCTACGGGAAATATGCTGGTGGACAAGAAAGACTCGTTGGAGCGTATCTTCGGCGAGGCCGGTATGCTGATCGCCATCCACGCGGAGAAAGAGGAGGTGATCCGGCGTAATATCCAGTATTACACGAACCTGCATGGCGAGGATCTGGATATCTCTTTCCATAGTAAGATCCGTAGCGAGGAGGCCTGCTACCAATGCTCGGCCGAGGCGGTTGAACTGGCTACCCGCTTGGATTCCCGTTTGCATATCCTGCATCTCTCCACGGAGAAGGAATTATCGTTGCTCAGTAACCATCTTCCCTTGAGCGAGAAAAAGATAACCGGCGAGGTCTGCGTGCACCATCTGTGGTTTCATGACGGCGACTACGCCCAATTCGGTAATCGTATCAAGTGGAATCCTTCTATCAAGACGATCGAGGATCGCACGGCGCTGCGTGAGGCGGTCAATAACAATACGATCGATATCGTGGCTACCGACCATGCCCCGCATCTACCGGAGGAGAAGCAAGGCTCTTGCTTGAAGGCGGCTTCCGGAGGACCGCTTATCCAGCACTCCTTGATCACGATGTTGGAGCTGGCGATGGAAGGCCGTTTCACGTACGAGAAGGTGGTCGAGAAGATGGCGCATATGCCGGCGGAGCTGTTCCGTATCGATAGGAGGGGATACATCCGTCCCGGATACTACGCCGATATCGTATTGATCGATCCGGAGAGGACTTGGACGGTATCGAAGGAGAATATCTTGTACAAATGCGGTTGGTCTCCTTTCGAGGGCTATACGTTCCACCATGGCGTATGGAAGACTTTCGTGAATGGCGAGTTGGCCTATGGCGATGGAGTGGTGAATGACGCCGTGAGAGGTAAAGAAGTCCGTTATCTATAGTAGTAGAGACGGGGGAGATACCCCGTCTCACCCTATCTATTGGATATCGATCAGTTTATGGGTTTGCAGGCTTAGCCTCCACCGGGGATGCCGGAGGATGTAATCCACTACCTCTTTCGTATTTTGGCAGGAGCAGGGTTGCAGGAAATGGTACCGTGCGGGGATTTCGGCGTATGCGGACAGGTCTTGCCCGGTATAAACCACCTTTATCTCGTCGATCCTTTCCAATACCACCGGGGCGTTCTCCTTGGGCGAGCAAGTCACCCAGTCGATGCCGTCGGGCAAGGGGCGTGTGCCGTTCGTCTCGATACAGATCTGTTTCCCCGCCTCACGTAAGCGGGATATAAGCGCCTTGTCGATCCACAGACTAGGTTCTCCTCCCGTCAGGATCACTATCCGTGCGGGAAAGGAAGATACCTTCTCCACGATCTCCTCGTCCGTCATCATTACGCCCTCCTCGTGGCGGGTGTCGCAGAAGCTACATCTCAGGTTGCAACCGGAGAAGCGGACGAATACGGCGGGAGTCCCCGTATGGAACCCCTCGCCTTGCAAGCTGTAGAATATTTCGTTAATCTTCCTCATAGATCGCCGTGTTACCCTCAGACTCTTTTACCTCTACCTTGAAACAAGATGGGATCTGCTCGTATACCCAAAAGGCTATGTTCTCCGCCGTCGGGTTGAAAGGCAAGATATCGTTTAAGTTCTGGTGGTCCAACAGGGATTTCACCGATCTCTTGATATGACTGAAATCGACCACCATGCCATCGGCGTTTAATTCCTTGGAGCGGCAATAAACCGTGATCATCCAATTGTGACCATGTAGATTCTCACATTTGCTGGGGTAGGACAATCTCAAGCTATGGGAAGCGGAGATCTCCATACGTTTAATTACGGTATACATACGATAATAATGTTTATACGATAAATAATAATGTACCTAATGTCACCTCGGCACACAAAAAAATCCCGGATATTAATCCGGGATGCAAATATACGAAATATTTAGTTTGTTTGTACGACACTTGTCTACGATCGGTAGAGACAGGCGGTACGTCGATCGGCTATGCCTCTTGGTTCAGCGCCTTCATCGAGAACAGGAAGGTCGTTCCTTTGCCCTCGCCCTCGGACTCGAACCAAAGCTTTCCTCCATGAAGCTCCACGAAGTCCTTGCAAAGCATCAATCCCAGACCGGAGCCTTTCTCGTTCTTCGTCCCGTAGGTCGTGAAATGCGAGTCTTGTTTCAAGAGCTTGTCTTGATCCTCTTTCTTGATGCCCTTGCCGGTATCTTTCACGCTAACGGTTACGAAATCCCCCTCGGAGCGTGAGGATAAGGTGATCGTGCCCCCCTCGAAACTAAACTTCATGGCGTTAGAGATCAGGTTACGGATAATCGTCTTGAGCATATCGATATCGACCAAGCCTACCAGCTCTTTATCCAGATTTTCTAGGATAATCTTCACGCCTTTTTGCGCCGCCATCGGGACATACATCTCGGCGGTACTGTCGATGATACTGTTTATGTCGGTCTGTTGCTTATATACGTGCTGCTTGTTCAAGCGGTTCTTGGCCCATTTCAGCAGGTTGTCCAGCAAGAGGAAGATCTCCTCGGAGGTCTTGTTCATCATCTGGATCATCTCGTACACCTCGTCGCCTACCCGCTCCTTGTCCACCATCATCAAGATGGCGTTATTCATCATTTTCAACGAGCCTAGCGGGGAACGCAGGTCATGGGCGATAACGGAGTATAGCGTATCCCTAGACTCGATCGTGTTCTCCAGCTCGGCCTTGATGCGCTTGATGCTGTAAAGCTCGTAGCGGTGGGCCACCCTCTTCACCAGCTCCTCACGTTGGAAAGGCTTTGTGACGTATTCGGTGGCGCCCAATTGGTAACCTTTCACGATGCTTTGCATATCGCTTAGGGCGGACATGATAATCACGGGTATATCCGTAGTCTCGGGATTGCTTTTCAGATGCTGGAGGACCTCATATCCGTCCATCTCAGGCATCATGATATCGAGTAATATCAGATTTGGGTGTTTCTCGTTAGCTATGCGTAGTGCTTTTGTCCCGCTGTCGCAAGTCAAAAGCGTATATCCCTCTTTCTTCAGTATGGCTTGTACTAGCATGACGTTTGTAGGGACATCATCTACGATAAGAACTTTATACTCTGAGGCCAATTTATCCATTGTATCTAAATTGTGTTCTAGTTTTCTTGATATTCAAATAGTATCAATAGCGCAAAAGTATTAATTAAAGTCGACATATAACGACTATTTATCCATCTATTTTTTTATTTTTTTATCCCGCGCCTCGTTTGGCTTTTTCCCAAGCGCCTGTGCCTTTATGCTTAGCGAGATAGCTATACCCTCGTATGACATTGATATTCATGAATAAAAAGTAATAAGGAATGAATAATAGCTTGTTCCGGATGTTCCGTTTTTCCATTTTATACCCCAAGTATCCCAGCAGGTAAAACGCTAATTGCAGGGCAAGGATGACCGTGTAAAGGGTATGCCCGGTACAGGCTAGGAGAAGGTTGAGGGGCAGGAGGGCGAAGAGCACGACCGGCGTCAGCGTCCAGCGCAGTACCCGGTGGCTGATGTATTGGAAGCTCAGTATCCCGTACCGGAAGATATTCAATAATCCCCGTAGCCGCCATACCGATTGCAATCCTCCGGCCGATATGCGTACTTTACGTTTCTCCTCCTCCCGCATGTTCAGGGAGGCGCTCTCGAGGGCGTACGCCTCTTTGCTGTAGGCGATCTTGTAGCCTCTCATCGCTATGCGCAGGGAGAGGATGAAATCGTCCAGCAGGGTATCCGGGGGCATCTGCTCGAAGAGGGAGGTACGGATG
>ENA-OOXM01000913-OOXM01000913.1-human-gut-metagenome-genome-assembly--contig:-NODE-913-length-24491-cov-2.727738_pt1 | contig 24491 bp, 18 predicted proteins | sample MGYA00241589_ERZ501347 | MGnify/ENA primary metagenome ERZ501347 (study PRJEB25962, sample SAMEA2042832) | human gut metagenome | biome: human gut; feature: human-associated habitat; material: faeces...
TTCTTGACTCCTTCATCTTGCTGTACTATGATATATTTACAATCAGTCGTATCTAACAGACAAGTGGAGCTACCGCAGATATTATTAAGCAGTACATAATGTCACAGGGGAAGAAAAATGGCAAACAAAGCAATTAAGTATCGCATATATCCTACAACTGAGCAGAGTATTATGTTCTCTAAGACCTTTGGCTGTTGCCGTAAGGTCTATAATCTTATGCTTTCTGATAAGATTGAGGGCTATAAGGCAACCGGGAAATTCCCTACTGTAACACCTGCTAAATACAAGAAGGATTATCCTTATCTTAAAGAAGTAGACAGTCTTGCGCTTGCTAATAAACAGATGGATTTGCAGGCAGCATTCCGTAATACATTTAGCAAATCCCGCAAAAAGAAAAACGGATTCCCTAAGTTCAAATCTGCAAAGCATAGTCGTAAGTCTTACACTACAAATAATCAAAAGGGCACAGTAGCTATTCTGGACAAAAGATATATCAGGCTCCCTAAAGTTGGTAAGGTGAAGGCTGTTATTCATCGTATTCCCGATGATAATTGGATTATCAAATCTGCTACTGTATCACAGGAATCAGATGGCAGGTATTATATTTCTGTTCTTTTTGAGTTTGATAAAGTTGAAAACACTTATATAGCGGATAAAACTAACGCCATTGGATTAGATTATGCTTCTGATGGCTTATATGTGGACAGTAACGGCAATGTGGGTACTAATCATAAGTATTACCGTGAAAGCCATGATAAACTTGCCAAGGCACAGCGCAGACTGTCTCGTATGCAAGGCTCTAAAAAGCATGAAGATAAATCTAATAACTATATTAAGCAGCTCCGCAAAGTAAACAAAATTCATAGACATATTGCTAATCAGCGTTTGGATAACCTGCATAAAATATCTACTGAGATAGCCAATCAGTATGATGTTGTTTGTGTGGAATCCTTAAATATGCGTTCTATGTCTAATAAAGGTTTTGGTAACGGCAAAGCGACTCTGGATAACGGATATGGAATGTTCCTATCTATGCTTGAGTATAAGCTGTCTGATAGAAATAAGTATCTCGTAAAAGTAGATAAGTGGTATCCATCATCACAAATCTGCCATTGTTGCGGTACATTGCATCCGGAGATGAAGGATTTAGCTAACCGCAAAATGGTATGTGATTGTGGTCTTACAATAAACCGTGACCAAAACGCTGCTATCAATATCCTAAACGAAGGATTACGCCTACTTCGTGAAGTAGCATAAACAAAATATATAGTAGGGATGGAATTAGCCCAAACTTATACGCCTGTGGACATTGTGTAAGACATTGAGTTGCGTAACACCGCAGCCAACGCAGTAGTGGTTGAAGCAGGAAGCTCCGACTTCTATAAGTCGGAGTAGTTCACGATGAAAAATCAATTCTGCTATTAAAAGATGATAGAAGAAAGGAGAATTAGAAAAAATGATTTACAATTCTAAAATCATTAAGAAAAGTAGAAGTGTAATTGCAGTTGTTCTTTCTATTTTAGTTTTTGCAAGTACATTCGTTTCTGTGTCTGCTGTAAGTTTAGATATTAATGATACGAAAGCTAGTAATGTAAATAGAACTCATACTGATGGATATTCGTATTCTGTTGTTACATCTACAACTAAAGGTTATTTAAGTAGTGGTACTTCTACGATTAGTGGTATTACCGGTACTGCTGTTAAACAAAATGGTGCAGGTATTTATTACACAATCGAAACAGGTACAAATACTAACGGTGATACAACATATTCTGCTACTGTTACAGGTACTACTGATAATGCAGGTAGCAATAATAGTTTAACGATTCCAGATGAAATTGCTGTTTGGAACGGTAAAACTTACTTGTATTACAATGTAACAAAAGTAAGTAATGGTGCATTGGATAAGTTAAATAATTCTTTAACTAATTTAAAAATTAATAAAGGTATTTATTCAATGTCAAGTGATGTAGTTAGAAAGATTACAACACTTAAAACAATCAGTTCAGATGCAAAAAATAATACCTTCTACACATATGACAATATTCTATACAAAGTAATATCTTCAAGATTAGATGGTTTTTCATATTACTTTTTAGAGGAAGTTTCAGTTTTTGCAGTTCCACAGAATTATCAAAAAACTACATTAATTATTCCTTCAACTGTGAAATATACAGCTAGAGAAGTTTATAAAAACCAAAGCAATCCAACTAAAGTTTCCAATTTGCCGGTAAGTAGATTAAGTCAGTATTCATTATCTAATTTAAGAAATGTAACAACAATTAAATTAGGTGCAAATATTCGATACATTAGTTATCATCAAATGAGTGATGGTACTATTGGTTCTGGTGCTGATAGTTCTGTAATGTCTTGTAACCCTAAATTACAGAAATTTGAGGTTGATAGTGGCAACCCATACTTTATTGCAGGCGATAATGGTAAATCTTTGTATTCAAAAACATATACTATCCTTTATAGATATGCTAACAATAATTCAGATACAACTTTTACCTGTAACAGAAATACAGAAGTTTTAGCATATGGTTGTTTTGAAGATGCTAAAAATCTTCAGACTATTAATCTAAATAACTCTAATGCAAGTAGAGTACGATATTTAGGTCAAGCTGCGTTTTCAAATTGTGCCAGCTTAAACAAAATTACTTGGTCACCACAGAATTATTACTATGTTAAAGATGATAGTGGTAGTTATGTAAAAAAGTCTAATCTTGCTGAGTTTGTTGCTAGTTCATTGAATGATGGAAAAGTACACAAATATAACCCTACTGGTTATACAAGTCCAACATTCTCAATAGGCTATTCACAATTACTTCTAACAAAAGATAGTTTGTATTTTGGTGATACAACTACAGAAAAAGATATTGTAAATAAGAACCAAGTTGATAAGAATAAGAATAATGTATTAAGACAAGCACTTCAGCTTTGGTATAAGCCACTTTATTCATATATCAATGATAAGGTTAAGGTCCAAAATACAAAAGCTAAAACTGTAGCTTTAACTGATGAAGTAAAAAGTATTATTGATAAGCAGAACAAAGGTTTTCTTGATATTGATGAACTAAACAAGGAAAACAAAAGATTGAAGAATGGTACTTCTAACGGTAGTGATACCTACTTAACCAAAGCAGGTAAATGGACTAACGAAGAAAAGACAAAAGCTAAAGTTAGTATTAACTATACAAGTGGTACTACAACAGGTATTGACTTACAACTTCAAATTGATAAAACTGCGTCAATGATTTCTACAGGTTCATCTAATGTTAAAAATCCTAATATGCTTACTGACGAAAGACAGAATATGGATTCCGTTCTTATTACAGATTTTAGTCAAGATACTAATTGTCCTGCATCAAGAGTGTATGAACAGTATAGCTTTGTGTATAATCTGGCAAAAGGTTTAACTGAAAGTAATAATGACGAAGTGAAAAACAGAGTTAGTGTATCTGCCTTTTTGGGTTCATTAGGTAATGAAGGCTATGCTAATGTTTTTGCAGATAGTAAAAAGAGTGGTTCTAATTATACATATGAATGTGGTCCAAATCTATCTCATAAGATTTCTGATATTTCTAACGATTTATCTTATGAAGAATTATTTTCCACATCATCAACTAAACTAGCACAGTATCTAAATAGTATTGATATTGAAAATCCTACAGAGGTGTTGGGTACTTCATATTATCAAGCAACAAGATGTGCGATTGAAATTCTTAAAGCAAAGAAGAAAACTTCAGAAAAGGCTACACAAGTAATTCTCGTATCCGACGGTGAGCCAATGAATGGTGGTAATACTGTTGACCTTGAAAATGAAGCTACTATTTCTTCTAAAGCTAAAGAATTAAGACAACTTGCTACTGTATATACAATTCTTGAAGGTAGATTTAGTTTTGATGGTGAACAAGATGCAAGAACAGCTATGGGTTGGGTTAGTGGTTATGATACAGGTGCAGATGATTACAAAAAATTCAACTACTCCGGTAGTAATCAAACAGCCTTAACAAAAGCCTTTGAAAGCATTTTTGATAACATTATTGAGTACAAAAATACGGTAATTAAAGATGTAGTTAATAACACCCAGTTTACATATGGTGGTAATGCAGTTCTTGAAGTGAACAAGTCTAATGTACTTTATGACTTTGTTATTAATTATAATAACAAAGATGACAATGGGTTACTAATCAATAAAATTCTACAATGTACTAATTTCATCAGCTATGATGGTAGTCATTATTACAACTATTCAAGTCCTAATAATGTGTATGTTAGAAGTTTAAAGACAGGCGTTAAATATCCTATTAGTAATGAAGATACTACTGTTGGTTCATACGGCTATAAGTTTAAGTTTAGAGTACCTGTGTCAGAAGAAAATTCAAAGTTTATTTTTGAAGGTGTAAAGACTGACGGTACAGTTGTTAATTTCCTAAATACTATTACTGCAACTAGTGGTATCAAATGGAATTTATTTGAGAAGAATTTTGTTAAGTTTTCTACAGGTGTAGATTATTACGATTTAACAAGTACAACTACAGACTGCGTTGTTGCTGATAAAGAGTATGTACATCATACTTTCAAAATTGGTGATAGCAAGTCCGGCAGAGTATTATTAGCTAACTTAACTTGTACTGAATGTGGTAAGAAGTTTAGTGATGTATTCACAAATGATAATCAAGGAAATTCATACGCTTATTTTGGTAGTGCAAAAATTGGTACTACATACAGACCAACAATAGAACTTCATATTCCAAATACTGACTATACTGATGTATTCAATCTAACTTTTGATTTAAACTTGCAGAATAAGTTTTTCAATACTGGTGGAGATTATCTAACTAACTTTGACGGAACATCAGAAGGTTGTTTTGTTTATAACGAAACAACTAATGATATTGATAACGCCATGAAGGGTAGTTATCCAAATAAGACCCTTGATAGTGTTACACCTGTTAATACAGTTAAGACTCCGGAACTCGAAAGAGACAAACCTGTATTAGAGATTAAAGCAGAACTATATCAAGAAAAATATAATTATTCCAATAAAGAATATAGTTTGCCTTTGTCTGATGAAAGCACTACATATGTTGCAAAGAATTCGGACGCTACTGAATATACAGTTACTATGACAAATGGTAAATTTGATTTTTCTACACTTCCTGCATTTGATACAAAAACAGGTAAATATGCAAGTTATACAGTAACTAGAAAGTCAACTGTACCAACAAGATATACAGCAGATAAATTAACCTTTACTTTTACTTCAGAACAAGTAAAGGAAGCTGTTAAGAGTAAAAAACCATTAACTGTTACATTTAAAGACACATTAAAGAAAGCTACTCTTAATATTAAGAAAACTGCTTTTGATAATGAAGTTGAAAATGTATATTTCAAGGTTGTAACTCCTAATATCAATTCAGTAAAATATGGCACATATGAAAATATCGTTAAAACTGATAGTACAGGTACAGCAACAATTACTGAATTACCAATCTATGATGCTGATAATACATTTGTGATATATAAAGTTGATGAACTTGGTGTCCTTAAAGATGACGGTACTTATGAAATTCCATTTAAGTATCTTGAACCTTTGGCACAAAAATTTACATTTAATAAGAATGGTAATACCTATACAGCAGTAAAGACAGTTACTTTTGAGAACAAGAAAAGACCTACAGGCAATATTGAAATAATTAAGACATCAGAAGATGAAATAATTAAAGATATTGCATTTATGGTAACAGGTACTGACGGCTCAACGATAATTGTTACGACAAATGATAGTGGTAAGGCTTATGCTAAAGAACTATTTATTGCTGATAAAGAAGGCAACAAATTTGAGTACACAGTTAAAGAAATAGGTGTACTTAAAGAAGGAAAGACTGTTGGTTCTCAAAATGAAAGTGACTATGAGTTACCTATCCGTTACGAGAAACAACAAACTCAAACTGTAACACTTGATGATACGCCTGATAAGACCGTAACAGTTAGTTTTGATAACAAACTGCTAAAAGGTACTATCAATGTTGTAAAGAAGGATACTTCTGACAAATATCTTGAAGGTGTTGGCTATGTTCTATTTGATGACAACAAGAATGTTGTTCCACTAGAATTATCCTCAAAGAATACAGCCTCATATAAGGTAGGTGGCAGAACAGATTACACTCTTTATACAGATAAGAACGGTAAGATTTCTATTGACAAGTTACCTATCCTTGATGAAGGTAAATATTACTACATCAAAGAGGTATCAACTATTGATGGTTATAACCTACTTTCTGATTATGTAAAGATTGATAATCTATCATACACAAACCTAGAAGTTACTCAAACTATTACTAACAATCCTAAATATCTTCTTCCTATGACCGGTGCAGACTGGCTATCATATTTAGGCATATTAGCTTTGGCTATGGGTACAGGTTCATTTATTTATTATCGAAGAAAAAAAGTAGATAATAACTAAAAACAATTAAATAAAATGTTTACTTACTTACAAATAACAGAGAAGTAGTGCTTACTGTTTCTCTGAAGAAAGAAGGTGATTATATGCCGGATTGGGTTGGTTACATATTACTCGCCATTACTATTGCTGTATTCGTCATTTTTGTGAGAATGCGAAAAAATGGCAATAATAAGAAATAAAAAACATAAAAAGCTATTCTACAAATGAATTTTTGTCTGCATTTTAAAATTTGTAGAATAGCAAATTAAGAAAGTATTAATGAAATTTTCGGAGGTAAACCATGAAAACAAAGAGTAAGATTATTAAGCGAATTGCTACAGGTCTTATGTCTGTAGCAATGATGGTATCAATGATACCTGCATCATTATCAATTAGTGCTGATACTGTAAAGCAGCCACTTATTGATAAAAGCAAAGACGGACACGCTTCACTAACAATTACAAAGTATGAAATTGAAGATGAGAATATTTTTGCTAACCTATCACACAAGGGTACTGGTGAACAGGAAAAGAAGGTTTCTGAAGGTGGTGACATTCCAGATGAAGCAAAGGCTTTCAAGGATGTTACATTTAAGATTTCCAGAATTGACACCATTGATAAATATTTTGTTCCAAATGGCGTAAAACTTCCTACTGTAACAGAAGCTCAATCAATGTTAAGCAAGGCTGATGAAATTAAAACAGCAAAGACTGATGAAAACGGTGTTGCTAAATTCAATAACCTAAAGCTAGGTATCTATTATGTACAAGAAGTTAGTCATCCTACACAGGTAACTAAAGAAACAGCACCATTCCTAGTTTCTGTTCCAACAACAAATTCTGATGGTGATGACTGGCTATATGATATTTACGCTTATCCAAAGAACCAAACAAAGTATGCTGATGTCAGCGTACTAAAGATGGACTCAATGGTTAATAAACCACTTGCAGGCGTTAGCTTTAGTCTTAAAGAGTCTGTTGATAATCAGAAAACATGGACTGATATTAATAATTCAGAAGGTGTAAATAGTTACACTACTGACGATAACGGTAATTTCAAATGGAAACATCTTCCATCTCAGAGATACTACAAAATTAATGAAATTGCAGTTCCAGACAGTAAGTATATTCTTGATAATAAGACAGATTATATCTTCTATATCAATAAGTTCGGTCAGCTAGAGTTTAATGGAACAACTGATACAACAGGTAAGAATACAATCACAATTAACAATGACTATGTTGTACCGAACAAGTATATTCTTAATACAGATGGTAAGACAGAAGCTAATAAGGTTAATACCCCAGAAGCACTTAATAAAACTTCAGAAGTAAGAGGCAAGGATGCTCCAACAAATATTGGTAGTACAGTAGCTTGGTTAATGGAATCCAATGTTCCTGCCGAAATGAAAGATATGAGTACATACGACCTAGTTGATACAATGGGTAAAGGTCTTACATACAAGTCATCTTCAGTATATTCTGTATCTAATAGTGCAACAACAACACTAACAAAAGATACTGATTATACAGTTACTACAAATGGTAACAAGGTAACATTCTCACTTACTGCTGTAGGTATCAAGAAAGTTGCAGATAGTAAAGCTGAAAGAATTGATATTTACTTTAATACAGTAGTTAATGAAGAAGCTGATTTAGGTGTTAAGATTGACAATACTGTTGAAGCAGTTTATACAAACAATATTAATACAAAGACTACAACAACAGGTAAGCCAGAAACACCAAACCCAGAAACACATACAAGTGGTTATCAGCTAAAGAAGGTTGATACTACAGGCAAGACACTTGAAGGCGTTACATTTGAACTATATTCAAGTGAAGCTGATGCTAAAGCTATGTCTAACAAGCTATCATTCTATACATATGACGCAAATGGTAACAAAGTTAAGACAGATAAAGCAGTATCTGATAAAAACGGTTTAGTATCACTTCTAGGTCTATCATATGGTTCATTTGGTAATGATGAAACACAAGGCTCAAAAGATTATTGGGTAGTCGAAACATCTACAATCGGTGGTTACAACCTACTTAAAGAACCATTTAAGATTACTGTAAATCAGAAGTCATTTGAATATAGTAATACAAAGACTGATGTTGTTAATACACCTAAATATGAGCTACCACCAACAGGTATGGTAGCAGGTGCTACATTAGGTGGTCTAGGTATTGCTCTAGCCGGTGTAGGTATTATTCTAATGGCAAGAAAAAAGAAAGCAAAAGTTAATAATAAGTAAGAGCTAAAAAAGAATAAGGAACTCTCCTATAATAACATAGGAAAGTTCCTTGCTTTTTACAATGAGGTACTTAGATGTTTCAATACTCAATCGAAAAGAATGTTAAAAGAGAAAATTCAATAGTTTATAACAGGTTAAATATCTATGGAATGATACATTTATTTGATTATTCTGATTTATATTTAGCATCGTTCCACAATGGTGGAATGATAGTAATAATTAATGCCGGTGAATGTAAGTATAAAAATAAAATGGAATATTATATCGATTTGACTTTTATTTTAGATGATGAATATGATGTTGGTTATAGTAGGATATGTCATTTTAGTGATTTTATTTCATTTCAAAAAACTTTTCATGAGATAATTAATGTGTTTAATGATATTCGGTATAATCAAATAATGCTAGATGATATATATGATTTGTTTTCATATATATTTGAACCTTTTGATGAAATTACTGATATATTTGAACCATTTGATTGAACTTCTGAATAATAAGATGATAAAGTGAGGAATAAAAATGAAGAAAATTGTATCTATTATAATGGCAATAGTGATGTGTTTGTCTGTTATTGCTATAGGTTCAACTGCGAGTGTGAGTGCAAAAACTAAAAAGCCAACAGTTAAATTAATAGTAGTTGATATGAAATATAAAAAACATGGTGGATATGCAAAATTTAAAGTAATATCCTCTGTACAAAAGAATACTTACTATGTTGGTAATGCAAAAAAGAGAACATACATAGCAAAAAATAAGTGCTTTAAATTATCATGCAGTCCAAATAAAAATGTGACTATTTCATTAAAGAATAAATATAGTTCTAAATATAATATATCTAAAACTATAAGCACCAATCATTTATATATGCGTTACTATATTCCGGATAATGGAACAACGCCTATATATGTCAAGTGAATGTTCTTATAATTTATCTAATAAAGCATGCTCAGTATGAGTATGCTTTATTTTTATAAAAATATGTTCAAATAAGAACACAAATGTTCGGCATATTAACATATGTGATAAATATGAGATATTATTGATATATTATTGCCTTTTCTTTATAGTTGAGCTAAACTTAATACATAAGGAAATAACTCCTAACCTTAAAAATTTAAAAGAAAGAAGGCAATTTTATGTTTCAAGAAATTAAATATGGTAAATTAATGAAAATTTCTAATAAAGAAAATTACAAAGAATTTATAAGCAAAGAAGAAAGCAAAAAATGGGGAAAGATACATTATTCCGATTGGGGAAAGAAATATACTAATTTGATGAAAAGTGTTAAAGAAAAACTTTCTATGAAAATTTTTGAAATTCCTGTTGAATCATACTGTGGAAATACATACAGCAGTATCAATCGTTATCTTCGGAACGATATACATTCTACAAGTAATTATGAGCGAGAAATCTCAGATATGCTTATCATAGCTATACATTCTGCACCAAGAATTCCTAATGATATAATTGTGTATCGTCTTGTTAGCGATAATTTTATCCAGAAATTAATTGAGAATAATAAAAATGGAAACCATTTTACTCAAGAAAAAGGTTTTATGAGTACGAGCATGCTCAAAAGTATTACAGAACTAGATGAACGATATACAACTTACAGTAATCTTTTAAAAATATATGTACCTAAAGGAATGCTAGGGTTATATGTTAATTCAGTTACCGGTAGGAAAGAGGAAGAAATCTTATTTCCACCTAATCTAGACTTATCTTTAATTAAGTATCCATACAAAGATAAGGAAACAAAAAAGACAATATATGAGTGCAGGCTGATAGACCAAACTAATCTATATGATGTATCTTTCGGTTTATAAAATTCATTGAGATTAAAAAAGGAAGTCACCGTACATATATAAAATGTAAGGTGACTTTCATTTATTTAATTATATCATTATTCATATTATTATAATCATTTAATACTTGTGTAGCACGAATTTTAGACACTATGTCATTATTATCTTTTTTGATAGTTATAAGAGTGTTATATATAAGATTCTCATGTTTATCAAATTCACTAATAAGTGCCTTTTCATATTTATTAAAAAAGTCAGGTTTAGATAGTATCTTTTTCAGAGCATTTACTTTATCTGTTTCCATGTATAAATTTTTAATTTTATAGTACATACTAGATTTGTTGTTTTGCATATACCTAATACAATTATCAGTATTTATATCATTAATCAAATTATTAATAAGTAGTGTATTTTTATGCTGAGTTTTCTTATTTTCGTTAGGAAAGAGATTATCTCGTTCAATATTTCTATGATTAATTAAATTACCATCTATAACTGTATATCTTAAATGTTTACATATTTCCCTTATATTTTCGCTTTCTAATATGTAGAAATCATTTTTTAATAATGCTATATACAATTTTATAGCATTTTCTTGTGAATAAAAATAAGAGTATTTATGTTTATTGAAATTTGTTTTAATTCTATTTATAATATCCTCAATATCATTTAGTTTAAGTAAATGTAATGAGTTTAAACAAGATAAATCTTTTGTGATTTTCCATTCACCTTGACTAATTTTGCAACTTTCTTTTTGTTTTATTAATTTAATTTTTGGATAATCTCCATAAACAAAGTCAATTAATTTTTCTTTTCCAAAAATCTTACTTAGATTTTTAACAATTTCTTCTTTTGATTTTTCATCAAAATAATAAATCAAAACAGTCGTATTAATATTTTCGACTAAATCAATAATAATATCCTTGTCCATAGAATCTAATGAATGTCCGAAAAACATTACTTCATTTTTTGCATTTGTATTTATCCATTTTTTATATTTGTTTCCGGTACGTTTTACTATACGCTGATAATATTTTTCAAATGAGATAAATGTTTCACTATTAAAATTAGAAGTAATACCAAGAACAATATTTACATAATTATCATTTGATTTAGAACTTACTTTGGCTTTTCCATGAATATAATGTATATCAACATTATTAAATTTAGATAAATAATGTCTTTCAAATGTATCTGAATAATTAAAAGAAATAACATAATTTGGAGCAAATCGTACAACATCTGGTAAGAAATATTGAAGTGGTTTTTTATTTATTATTAGTTCAATATACATTTCAAGAGCTTTAGTTATTCTATTAAAATCTTCGGATATTTTATTTTTTATTTCAATAAAAGTTTTAGTACTAATTTCATTTTTACCAATTATAGAAGCGAATTTTAAATCTATTAATGTTTTTGTAGCAATATGGTCAATTGGTAGTTTTATTGATGAAACATTAGAATTTGAAAATTCTTTTTCTAAGCAATGTAAATTTGAAACTATATTATACAGTTCTATTTCAAAGCCACACCAATTGTTGTTATTTGATTTTTTTAGTAAATACATAAATAACTTATTATCTTTAATCAACTTTTGTAAGAATGAAATTTGATCTTCAGAAAGATTTTGTGAGTACTTGTTTGGATTAGCATTGCAAAAAGGCTTACAAGTAATAAACTTACAAAAATTCAAAAAGTTAGAATAACTTGTTCGAAGATAATGAGCCAAATCAAAACCATTCCCAATAACTAAAATTCTATTTATTTCCATATGATTTAAAATTCTATTTATTTCCATATGATTTATTCACCATTCTTTACAGGTTGATTAATAAGTTGTTTATTCTTATTATAGCGTAATGATTTGGTAAATGAAATAAACCATATAGAAAAATAATATTATAAAACTTATTGATATATTATGTATAATAAACAAACTTATAATAGAAAAAATAAAAAAACTTTACAATTTCAAAAATAAAGAGTATAATATATGCCATTTTATTAGAAAAATATATACCTAACGAATAGAAAATATATCTTGATTTGAATATTATATTTTTATAAAAGAATAATAAATTATGTTCATATGATATAATTATATGGAAATCATTAAATTAGATATGAATAGAATGTAATATCTATAATACATTGTAAGGAGTGGAACATATGAAAATTGAATTAAAAAACATATGTAAGATTTCTCATTGTGAAATTACACTAGATGGAATTACTGTAATTGCAGGCGAGAATGGTACAGGTAAAAGTACAGTAGGTAAAGCTCTTTATAGTGTTTTTAATAGTTTTTCAAATGTTAATGAACAAATTAAAAAGACTAAACAAAATAGTCTTATTAGTATCTTTAGAAGATATGATGAGGATGATATTTTTATTATATCACCATATATTTATGATGATATTGTTGATGAATTAATGGATAATTCTAAAACATACATTAATGATAGAACTTTGCTAAGAGAAAAACTAGTGAATTTTGTGATGAATTCAGAAGATTTTGTAATATCTAAAGATGAAGAACATATTGATGAGATGACAAACGCTATATTATCTGTTTTAAAAATTACAGATACCATGATTGTAAATAAAATATTACAAAATAGGATTGATGCTGAGTTTAATAGACAAGTGTCAAATTTATATAATAATAGCGATAATAATATTATAATAACAGTTAAAGATAATATTGTTAATGTTAATATTAATTCTAATGAAGTAATCTCTCATAGTGGTTTAATGGATTTATATTCAAATGCTATATATATAGATGACCCATATATACTTTATCCTCAGAGAAATTTTTCTGTTGGTCGTACTTATTATGACCATCAAAACGAAATGAGAAAAAAGTTATTCTTTAATAATAATCAAAATAATGTTATTGATGATATTTTGACAAATGAAAAACTTAATAATATTTATAGTAAAATAGAAAATATTTGTAAAGGTGATTTGTCTTTCACTTTTACTCGTGCATATTATGTACTCCCAAATTCAAAAAAGCTTGGAATACAAAATATTGCAACAGGACTTACAACATTTGTTATTATTAAGTCTTTATTGCAAAAAGGTATTATCAAGGAAAAAGGCTTAATTATATTAGATGAGCCGGAAACACATTTACATCCTAAGTGGCAATTATTATTTGCTGAAATAATTGTATTGTTACAAAAGGAATTTGACCTTACAATTTTGTTGAATACACATAGTCCATATTTTTTAGAAGCGATAGAAGTGTACTCTGAAAAGTATGGTATCAAAGATAAATGTAAATATTATCTATCTGAGGATAATGAAGCAAATAATTCTTTTGTTATTAATGATGTTACAGACAATACAGAATTAATTTATAAAAAACTTGCATCACCATTTCAAACATTAGAAGATGAGAGGTATTCTTCAGATGATTGATATAGAATTACCTACAGATACATTAAAGAATTTGTCATTAGACAGTGGTTCTGGTACAAGACAATTTATGACTAATTCTCAAATTAGAGCAATAGACTTTGATGCAGTAAAAATTAATTATATTAAATTTTTTAACGGTACTGAAGATATTACTTGTTCAGTAGATGGTATTATAGATAATGAAAATAACAAGTTATTTATAGAATTTAAGAATGGAAAAATTGATACAAAGCAAAAGAAAGGAATAAAAAGTAAAGCTAAAGATAGTTTGCTAATTTATGGGGACATTAAAGATAGAACATTAGAATATTTTAGAGATAATTATACTTTTATTTTAGTTTATAATGGTGAGAAAAATAGAACTCACTCTCAAAGTATGGATAATATTCATACTACCCTTTATAGTAGAGCAAATGAAAAGGAAGTTAGATTTGGATTAGATTCCTTATATAAAGTATTTTTTAAAAATGTTTGTACATATAACGAGAGTGAATTTGAAGAATTTTTGAAAACAATATAAGATTAAGGGAGTAAGATATGAAATTATCTTACTCCTTTTTATTGATATATTGATGATATTATGCTAGTATAAAGTGTGACAAATATTTACATAATAGGAGTTTACTATGAAAGATATATTTGATAAATTTAGCATTTTTGATTTTATTGCAATATTGTTATCCGGAATTTGTATTAGTACAATATCATTAATCGTCATATATTTTGTCTATGGCTTAAAATTTTCTATTTCATTAGGCATAGATAAAAATATATTGTTCTTTATAATTAGCTATTTATTAGGTATTATTTTTCAAGAAGTTGGTGCATTTCTATACAATAAAGTGTTTTTTAGAAATGATAAACTATTAAAAAGAACTTTCAGTTTAAATAATAAAAATTCTTTATTATCTAATGAAGAAAAAAGCTTTTTATATAAGTATTTTCAAGATAAATTAAATATTACTGGTGAAAGAGCAATATACAATTATTGCAAGGACTATGTATATAAAAATGGCAACAAATTAGATCACGATAGAGGATTATCATTAAGTGCTATGAGCAGAAGTTTATCCGTATGTTTTATGCTTTTGTTTTTCACATTGTTAGACTTGCAATTATTCGGTACTTTTAATGCAAATATTGTTTACTTGACTGTATTTATGATATTACTTCCTATACTATCAGTTGTTTTCTTTGTAAGATATTTATTTTTCATGAATACGAGATACACGAATATATTAAGATTATTTTACTACGATAATATTGTTCCAAAAGTATAATTTATATCGTAATTATCAAGAATAATTTTAATTGACTAATATAAAAACACAATTTTTTAGGCATACCTAATTTTAGGTATGCTTTATTTTTTTTACCTACTTTAAAATAATAAATAAATATATAGTAGAATTATATATAAATATTGATAATTGATTATGAATATGATATAGTAAATAATATAGTAACGGTGTTTACTTAATGAGTAGTTTTTAGAAGGTGATGCTGTATTAATGCGACAAAATAGTGAAATTGAAAAAGTAAAATCTAATTATTTAAAGGGAAGTGAAGATAAAAAACTAAAAAAAATACTTAAAAACAAATGGTTAATTATTGCTATTATCATTATTGCAATTGTATGTTTAGCATCAACATATATAGGTAGTATGTATAACCAAACAAAATATAGTTATATAATTAATAACTACCAAGAAAAGGTATCTTCGTTAAGTAAAGATGATATTGAAGATAAAGAGCAAAAGGCAAAAAAATATAACAACTCCCTTAATGATTTATCTTCTACAGGTAAATATGATAAAGATACTGTTACAGGTTATTATGATGTTCTGAATTTAGGCAAGATTATATCATATATTGATATTCCGAAAATTGATGTGTATTTGCCTATATACAATAATACTGAAGATAAGACTTTGCAGAATGGAATAGGACACGAGAAATCTAGTAGTTTACCGGTAGGTGGAACTAACACAAACTGCGTTTTACTAGGACATAGTGGACTAACTACGAATCCATTATTTACATGCCTACATGAACTTGATACAGGCGACTATATCTATCTTAAAACAATGAATAAGACTTATACATATAAAGTGTATGACATTGATAAAGTAACGCCTGAAGAAGCAGAGAATTATACAGGAATAGTTAAAGACAAAGATATTGTTACACTTATTACTTGTACACCTATCGGAATTAATACTCACAGACTTATAGTTAGAGGTGAAAGAGTAGATAATACTCAATGTAATAAGGCTCAAATTAAGAAGGTAAATCAAGCTGAAGATAACAATAGCAATAGTATTGATAATGTAAGACGAAAACTAATCACTATCGGTTTAATAGTTATGATAGTAGCAATATTATTTACTTATTGTACAAGAAAAGAGAAGAAAGGTGATAAAAAATCAAAAAGGAAATAAGTGTAAGTAACATTGTTACAGTTATAGGTATTGTTATATGTATAGCAGGTATAACTTTATTTTTTCTTACAAATTATACAAGTATCTTTGACGATTATGATGGTGTTACAACAGCTGACTATTCTACTAATGCTAAAATCATAAATAGCAGTAACAATAGTAAAAATACAAATAAAGCCAGTAATACAAATAATTCTAATGAAGAATATTCGAGTGATTTTAAAAGTACAAGTAAGAAGATAAATGTATCAAACAAACTATATAGAGATATGGTTGATTATAATAAGAAACTTCCTGCTGTACAAATGAAGAAAATGGTTAATGAGAAGGTTCTCGAAAAGCCATTTTTACATTTATCAAAGTATGGATTGCCAAATAGTTGTATAGGAACTATTGAAGTAGATAAGATTAATTTAAATTTGCCGATTTATCTAGGTGCAAGTGATTATCATATGTCGCTTGGGGCAACTCATCTTAATTACACTTCTGCACCAACTGGTGGCAAGAATACGAATACAGTTATAGGTGGACATACAGGATATATAGGAAGAACATTTTTTGACAATTTAAGGTCGCTAGATAAAGGTGACACGATAAAGGTCAAGAATTTTTGGTACACATTAAAATACAAAGTTATTGAAACTAAAACTGTAGTTAAAGATGATACTTCAGTTTTATATATTCAAAAGAATAAAGATTTACTAACGCTATTTACTTGTGTATCTGATAGAACAGGTGGCTTTAATAGGTATGTAGTAGTAGCTGAAAGGATAAAACAATGAAATATGTAATTATTTCACTCGGTATCATTTTTGTTTGCTTATGGTCTTTGTGATGTTTGCTATTTGCAAATCAGCAGGTTTGACAGATAAAGCAGAACAGGAATTAAGATATAAAGAAGATTTTGAAAGGAGGAGTAATTATGAAAATTACTCACAAAAAGAAGCTAGGTAAAAAATTTGCCTCTATTATGTTAGGTGCATTGATGGTAGTTTCTATACCAATGGTAGCAGTAGCAAAAGATATTGATATTCCGACTGAGCCTACTACAGGTTGGTATCATTCATCAGATACAGTAAAGCAAGCAACCGGTATTCCTGATAGTGTTGCTAAAACAATTGATGGTTCTGATGTTTTATCTTTTATTGATATTAATTCTAATATGATTAGTGTTAAAACTGAGGCACAATTAAAATCAGCACTAGCAAAGTCCGGCAACAAAAAGATTAGACTTTTGGCTAACATCACTCCAAGAAATAACATTTCTGTAAATGGTAAGAATATCATTTACCTAAATGGTTATAAACTTAACTCACTTGCTAAAGTTAAGGGTAATGCTAAAAAATTGAACTTTTGTTCTGATGTAGAAAAAGAAAGTGACTTTACAAAAGCACTTGCTTATAACAATGGTAATTATCCTCATAGAGTTATTATTCGTAAAGCTGTTACTTTAGCTAATAAAAAGTATAAAATTAATAATGCTAAAACATCTATTTATCTTAATAATCAGAATTTGAGTATTAAGGAAGGTGGACAGATTTATATTAATGATAATTCCGTTGAAATTGTTGGTGGAAGCAGAACAACATTTAAGTCTGTAGGTAATACTTCAAATGGTAATAGAACACTTATCGAAGTTGCACCAAATAAGAATAATATTCATTTAAGAAACTTTAATGTAGTAGCATCCGATTTTTATGACAATGCTATTAAATTTGGTAGTAAGGATAACTCACTAACATTACTTAATATGGATATTACATCTAATAAGAGTGGTTCTACGGCTATAAACCTATTTGGTACTTCCGGTAACGCTGTATCCAATGTTAAAGTTACTAGTGTAAATATTATTTCAAAAGGCTATGGTCTTAAAGGCAACTATGTTAGTAAGCTAATGATTAATGCTGCTAACGGTATTAGTAAGAAGTATTCAACTCAAAAGAATTCAATCAATTTTACTAATTCAAGTTACATTAAATTAGCAACAAGTAGTGCTAAAAGTTATGTATGCACAAGAAGTGCTAATGATAACGGTGTATATTTCTCTAATGTCCAAAAATCAACAATTCAAAATATCACTACATCAGCAAAGGATAATGGCTTAGTTATTAATAGTTCAAGTGATATTTATATTCCAAGAATGTTTGCTAGTATTGATAAAACTGATGATTCTACAGTTAGTGTAAACAATTCCAATACTATTACATTTATTGGTAACTCAGCAAGTAATACAATGAGCTTAAAGAAAATTGCATGTTCTTCATCTAAACATATTGCATTTAATAATGTAGATACTGATAATTGTACTTTCACAGGTACTTCATCAAATCTTAAATTTAATAATGTAACATTTAAGAACATTTCCATTAATGGTGCAACATCTAGTAGAATTAATCAATTTTTCTTCTGTGGAACAACAAAATTCACTAATGGTTTTAACTTTACAAATGTAACTAAGTTTGAAAGTTCAAGAGATGTAAAACTAACTGGTGGCACAGGCAAAGTAACTAATGGCTCTTATTTCACATTAACTAATATGATGAATACCGTTAAAAGTAAATTTGTATTGAGTAATTGCTCAAAATATACACCTACAACTCTAAGGTGAAAAATAAGATAATCATAAAAGGGCGTTGTAAGTGGTCTTACACGCCCTTTGTGTTAAGAAGGTGATAGTAGTGATATGTTTAAATTGTGGCAAAAATATACCTAATAAATATGAGTATTGTCCTCATTGTGGATATAAAATTAAAATTGAAAGTAGTGATGATAAGAAGGAAAAAACATCAAAAGAAGAAATTGACACCGGTAAAGGTATGGCTATTGTGTGCTATTTAAATTTGCTAGTGATAATCCCACTATTGTTTGAGAAAAGCAATAATTTTGTAAGGTATCATATTAATCAAGGCTTATCCCTGTGCTTATTTACCATTGTTACAGGCGTTATAAAACTAATGTTAAACGACTTTTTACTGTATAGTTATATATTTGCTATATTAATGGCATTATTAATAATTATTATGATGGTAATTGGAATTAAGAATGTTTGTAGTGGGGAAGAAAAGCCTCTACCTATCATAGGTAATTTTAATTTACTGGGCTTAATTGATAAATTAAAAAGGAAAAAATCTAAAAACAACAATCTCACCAAAGATGAAACTGAAGAATATTTATATGAGGATATAGCTGAAGAAGAACCACAAAATATAGATATTGATGAAAATGAAAACAATTTCTATGAAGTATATTCTGAAGAAAAACCTGTAGAAGATGAAAAAGGTAATATTGAAGAATTAGACACTAAAAATATACCTCAGCAAGAAAAAGAACAACAAGACAATGATTTCGATTTTGACAATTTATTAGGTGGGCCTGTAAAGGCAAAAAAGAAACAGAAAAAACCTCGTGATAATAAAAGTGATGTAAATTCCAATACTTCATCAGATAAAACAGTTAAAAAGCAAAAAAGTGATACTAAGGTTAATAATACAAAGAGTAAAGAAAAGATAAAAGAAAAAGTTAATGAAGTACCGAAGGACGAGCCATACGATAATGAACTAGAAGAACAATTAGAAAATTTCTGTAATGAAGGTATTGATGAAATTTTAGGGGGAAAAGAAAAGGTTAAACCACAAGAAACTGTTAATGAAAATAGTAATAAGAAAAAATTAACTTTAGAAGAAATAAGAAAAAAAGCCAGACAACAAGCTAAAAATACTAAAGTGTAATTCTAAGGAGTGGTAAAATGTATTCTATTAAAAATAGGGTAATATCAACGATATTAATGATATTAGTTTTAGCTAGTTCTATTTTTTGTTGTGATTTTTCAGCTAGTGCTGTAACTGTATCTGTGTCTGTTTCACCGACTTCAGCAACATTGTATGTAGGAAGTACAAGGCAACTTAAAGCTACAAAGAAGAATACTAGTGCTACACCAAAGTGGACCAGTTCTAATACTAAAGTTGCAACAGTTAGCAGTAAAGGTTTGGTTACAGCTAAAAGTAAAGGTACTGCAACTATTACAGTTAAAGTATCTAATAAAACAGCAAAATGTAAGATTACAGTTAAAAATGTAATAGTAAAATTAAACAGTAGTTCAAAGACAATATATGTAGGTTCATCTGCAACAATTAAAGCTACTGTTACAGGTAGTAATAAAAAAGCAACATGGAAAATTCAAAATTCAAAAGTTGCTACTATTAAAGCTAGTGGAAATTCAGTTACTATTACTGCAAAGAATAAAGGTACTACATATTTAACTGCAACTGTAGATAAAACTACTGTTAAGTGTAAAATTACAGTAAATAATGTTGTTATAACACTTAACACAACAAAAATAGAAATGTATAATGATGAGTCAAATATAATTACTGCTACAGTAAAAGGTAGTAATAAATCTGTTAGTTGGATTAGCTCTAATTCATCTGTAGCAACACTTAAAGCAACAGGCAATACTGTTAATGTAATCGCTAAAAAGTCCGGTAAAGCCAAAATATCAGCCAAATTAGAGAATACTACAGTAACATGTAATGTATATGTATATGATTATGTAACCCAAATTACTCTTAACACAACAGAACACCAAATGTATCCAGATGAAAAATTCAGAATGACTGCAACTGTATATCCACCGACAGCAAGGTATAAAGATGTAAATTGGAGTGTATCTGATACTAGTATAGCAACTATTGATACATTGGGTAATGTTACAGGATATAAAGCAGGTATAGTTACTATTACAGCCTCAGCAAAAGACCCTCATGGAGTTTCTATTGATTGCAAATTCACCTTATTGCAGAAAGTGGATTCCATCACATTTAACAAAAGTTCATATGATTTATATAAGTGTAATAAGTTGAAGGTTGAGCCGAATATTTCGCCTGCTAACGCATATAACAAGAGTGTTTCATATTCTTCTAGCGATACAAGTATTGCATCTATTGATAGTAATGGTTTAATTAAGCCTTATAAAGTAGGTGTGGTTACTATTACTGTAACTGCACTTGATAAAAAAGGTGCAGTAGGAACATATAATGTTTATGTAAGGCAGAATATTACTGCTGTTCATTTTAAATATAAAAGTATAACAGTAGGTACAGGACTTAAAAAAAGAAATATTGTTGAAATAAAGCCGACTGATGCCTACAATAAAAAACTTAAATATACAATAAGGAATAAGAATATAGCCTCAGTAGATAGTTATGGATATATTAAAGGTAAGAAAAAAGGTTTTACTACGCTAAAAGCTATGGCTAATGATGGTAGTAAAAGTCAAGCAATTTGTAAGGTAAATGTTTTTATTTCAGCGAAGAAATTAAAGGTTTATGGTAAGAATAAAATACCGATTAATTATAAGTCATCAACATATAAATTAAGAGTGACACCTAGTAATTCCTATAAAGGTAAAATTAAATGGTATTCATCTAATTCTAAAGTTGCAACTATTAATTCTAAAGGTAAAATCAAAATTAAAAAATTAGGCTATACGAATATATATGTTATTAATAAAGATGGATCAAATCGTAAGTCAAATGTTATTAAATTACATATTTACAAAATCTATATCAAGAGAATTGATGTAAATGTAGGAACACTTAATATAGGTGAAAAGGACAGTTATGCTGTAAAGACTAGAATATATCCTAGTAATGCAACATATAAAAAATTAAAATGGACTACTTCCAATCGGAGAGTTGCGACTGTTAATTCTAAAGGCAAAATTTATAGTCATAGTAAAGGTACTTCATACATTTACTGTAAGACAACAGACGGAAGTAAAATGGTAGTTAGAATTAGAGTCAATGTTAAGAGATATGTAAGTAAAGTCACTCTAAATTATAGAATAGTGTATATAAGTAAAGGTAAAACTTTGAATTTACACGCTACTGCCAGTCCTTTATCTGCAAATGATAGAAGAATAAAATGGTACTCTACTAATTCACGAATAGCTAGTGTAAGTTCTTCTGGTAAAATCACTTCTCGTGGTAAAGGCGTTTGTTATATCTATGCCAGAGCAAGAGATGGCAGTAATAAATATGATAAATGTAAGGTTAAAGTGTGGCAACCAGTATCAAAAGTATCTTTGAGTAAAGGTAGCGTTACTTTATATAAAACTGCAAGTATAAGAATAAATGCTCATATATCACCTTCAAATGCTACATATAGGTCTGTAAGTTACTACAGCAGTAACAGTAGGGTAGCTACAGTTAATTCAGCAGGCATAATCAAAGGTAAAAGTAAAGGTACTTGCTATATCTATGCTAAATCAAGAGATGGTAGCAATAAAAAGAGTAGATGTAAAGTAACTGTCTATAGAGATGATGGTAAGATTGTTAAGCAGGGAAGTTATGCTTTTTGTAGTGGTGTAGGTGAAACTTCTTATACCGGCTCGGTAATAGATTTATCTTCATCAGTAAGAAATCTAATTAAGAATTATATAGCGACTGAAGTAGGATATTCTTATGATAATACACTATATAATCTTGTTGCTCAATCGGTACATGATGCTATGGTATCAGACGGCGTAAGTGGATGTAGTGTATCACAAGTTAAGAGTATGTTGAGTCGTCATTATCCTACATATCGTAACAAAAAAGATGAATTAACAAATGCCTATAATAATATTGATGGTAGCAAACAACGACAAATTAATAATGCTATCACTAAAGTATTTAGTCATGGTGGTATTGCTGTTAAGCATAGAATAAGATATGTTTATAACGGTAGAAAGGATAATAAAGAGCAACACTCCCATAGAAATATTCTTAATTACGGAAATTCCGGTTATTTAATGAGATTTTACGATTAAATAATAAAAATATTTATTTTATTTTATAAAAAGTCTGTACAAATCGGAATTACTGTGTTATAATAAGTGCAAACAAATAGTAATGATATGTATTTATTGGTTAGTGCTATTTTGTTATAATCAGTTATGAAGATTTCATTATCTGGTATATATTAATATTTCTTCAAAAGTGTTAGAAACTGGAGTATTAGTCCAGCAAATACCAGCATTATTCAATAAAGCTTCACTGATTTCTATATTACAAAATAGTGAAGTTACTATTCTATAAGCTGTTACACTTTTAAAATATTCATTACTATTTGTTAAGCACCACAAAGTATAACAATCGGTTTGTGTTATAGCTTTCGCAATTTCTACTATGGTAGATATAAATATGTGGTGCGAAGGTTTTACTTGTTTCCTTTTATCAAAAAACAAGGCTATATGCTGAAAATAAGGTCGCTCCTTATAATCAGTACCTCTGTGTAGTTTTTTCATAATTTGGACTGCACACATAGTTTTTTCTTTTTTAAACTTATAGTAAGATGGAGAATGATTATAGAAATATAACCATTCTCAACGAAAACAATCCCCATACCTTTTTAAAACAAGGGTATGGGTTTCTTTTTAGGAAAGGCATAGGCAATGAACGAACAAGAGTCATTAAAAGAATATATAGATAATACTATTAAAAATGGTGGAGAAATTAGAATTATAAATGTTGAGGAAGAATTTTCTGAATTAGAGTTAGATAATAAGAAAGATATTCTTTCCATGCAAATGAAAGAAGGTTCTAAAAATTGACAATAGCACTTTGTATAATTAATGGAATATTCTTGTTAATTGGTGGTGTATATACTGTAGTATCAGTATATAGATTTATTAGCTATTACATCAGACGATTGCTTTTATATAGAACTGAAGCACTTTGCATTAGTTGTAAAGTGTGTGAAGTTGAACAGGAGCAAGAAATTGATGGTGAAAAGCAAACTGTTATAATGAGTGAATATTATGACTTGCTATTACAGTTTAACGATAAAAATAATAAGCAATACAAACTTAAAATTACTAGTAATAAAAACTTTGAAGTTGGAAGTAAAATAAAAATTTTGTGGAATAGTAAAACAGAAAAAATGAGTTTTGATGATTTTGCATATTTTAAGAACTTAATTTTGTTTGTTGTTGGTGTTACACTTATAATTTGTTTCTTTGCTATGAATTAAATAGCAATTTTTTTCTTGACAAAACATAAACATTTATATATAATATTATTATATTATTATTTATTATTAGATACATATTATTATGTATAGAATTG
>ENA-OOXM01000920-OOXM01000920.1-human-gut-metagenome-genome-assembly--contig:-NODE-920-length-24360-cov-11.015059_pt1 | contig 24360 bp, 18 predicted proteins | sample MGYA00241589_ERZ501347 | MGnify/ENA primary metagenome ERZ501347 (study PRJEB25962, sample SAMEA2042832) | human gut metagenome | biome: human gut; feature: human-associated habitat; material: faeces...
CACCGAAGGGAACTATTACTCAAATAGCTGATATGAAGGGGTGGGAAACTTCAGTAAATATAGAAGATTTGAGACAAACAGAATAACATGTAAGAATAATACGTTATAAAGATATGTCACTTACAATAGAAGAACTGAAAATACTGATACAGACAGACGAACATCGTCAGCTGGAATTGAAGAAGACTACGGGTGAGTTGAAGGAAGGCATGCATACTGCTTGCGCCTTTTTGAACACCGAAGGTGGTTGGCTTTTCTTTGGTGTTGCCCCAACATCTTTGAAGATTCTGGGGCAGCAAGTTACTGACAGTACCCAACGGGAGATTGCCCAGGCTCTGAGTTATATGGAGCCGCAGGTTGATGTGCGGGTAGAATATATTGATGTTCCTGATCGCCCAGACCATAAGGTGATAGCCATGCACTTTGACGGATGGGCGTGGGGAATGGTGCCTTATACTTATCACGGTTGTCCTTACTACAAGGTGGAGAGTACAACGAAGGAGATGCCGCGCGACATGTACGAAGAGCGGTTGCGAAAAAGTAAGCCGGACATGTTTGCATGGGAACGTCAGCCTTCGGATTTTACTGATATTGGTTCTTTGGACGAGAAACTGATACGCGGCGTTGTGCGTCTTGGTGTTGAAAGGGGGCGGTTGTCAGATCTGGCTCTTACTGAACCTATCGAAGATGTGTTGGGCAAATGGAAGTTGACCACAGGTGAAAGACCTCTGAATGCCGCAACGGCGCTCTTCACGAAAGATACTGGCATGTACACGCAGTTCACAATGCGTCTGGCTCGTTTCCAAGGTACTGACAAGAATGAGTTTATTGACAATCAGCGAGTGGAAGGGAACATATTCGTACTGCTCAACGAGGCGATGAACTTCTTCCGCAAACACTTGAATATGCACGGAAAGATTGTCGGACTGGTCCGTGATGAATATCTGGAGGTACCTGCCGAAGCTTTGCGTGAGGCGGTCTTGAATGCACTTTGTCATCGCCAGTACGAGCGGTATAACTTGACAATTGGCATCGCCATCTACGATGACCGTATCGAAATCGAGAATCCTGGCGTACTGCCCCCACAGATTACACCCGAAAACATTCGTCAACCTCACATATCATACCCATACAATCCTCTAATAGCTAATGTGTTGTATAGTACAACCTATATTGAGAACTGGGGTTCAGGTGTGAAGCGCATCATGGAAGCTTGTCAAAAGAGAGGAGTAGCAGCACCTACTTGGAGTATCAATGGCGGTTTTGTTGTGGTAACATTCATTAGACCATCAAAGGGTGATACTCAAGGTGTCCCTCAAGGTGTCCCTCAAGATGTCCCTCAAGATGTCCCTCAAGATAAAGAACTTGATGATTGGATAGAGAAACAAATCCGAAACAATCCTCAAATCTCGACAGAAGATTTGGCCAAATTGAGTAATCGAAGTTCAAAAACCATAAAACGCCACCTTGCCAAAATGCCACATATTCGTTATGTGGGTAGTGGCTATAGTGGTCATTGGGAGGTACTTGACAAAGAATAAAACCACCGTCGCGAAATGCGACAGCGGCTTCAACGTTTGTCTATACCAGACAAGACTCGATTAGCACTTCAACCATTGAAATGTCAATTGCAAAAAATACCAAAGTGAATATAGCGAAGTGAGATACGAGATGCCTGCCCACCACCAGAATACTTTGGGTGACAGGTATACCCCCTTGCCCGACTTTATGAGTGACAGCAATTCTTCATTCTGATTACGATATTCTTGTAGCAGCATCCGTCGATGGTTGGCAAGAAAAGCAATCTCAGCCTTGATTAGTTCCTCTCTTGCGGATTTGATGGTATTCAAGCATTCATCGGTCATTTCAACCTTTAGCACAGTTGACTCGGCTCGGGTAACTGCACGACAGAAAGCGGAAACAGCAGTGTTCATGCTGTCTTTGGCTGCATTCAATGCTTTCACCATATCCGTTCCATCTTTGGCCGCCTTCTCAACTTTTTGAACGTTATCGTGCAAGTCACTCATGGCTTGTTTAAGAAGTTGAATGTCATTGTCAAGGTTAGCCTTTTGTTCCTTGACTTCTTCCTGTTTGTTGATTTCCTCAACAAGGCTATCATATTTATTTCCCATATTGTTTTGCCTTTAATGTCTATGTCCTTTATGTCTCCTGATAGGCTTGCATAGCCAATTAGCGAGTTGGGCGCAACGACGTGCCCATTCACGTTCATCCTCATCCTTGTCTTTGCCCCAGTTTGACGGCATGTTTCCACCTCCCCCACAAGATTCTGAAACGGTGGTTGCAGCATCGACGTAGTTCATGAACAGCAGAAAAGCCACGTTCAAGACGTTCTCGAAGGGCATAGATTCGTCAGGAACTTCGATGGCATCCTTCATAGCCGTGTATGCCTCCAGTGGCATTGCGATGGAATAATGCTTATCGTCAACGAGCAGTGTTTTCCTGAAGATAGGTGATACTTCCGGCTTGGTCTGGACAACACTCTGACGCTCTGAGTTGCGTTCAAAAATGGACCTCCTTTCAGTAGTTTGGGAGGTGCCCACGGTAGAGCTGGATTTCACCACACTTGGAGCGACTGGGTGAAGTTTCTTCCATGTGGATTCCAGTTTGGGAACGGTAAGGTTACGGCTTTTACCAAGCTTGGATGACTTGAAACGGGAGTTACCACGAAGTATGGTGTACCCATGCAGGACACCTTGTTTGTCACGTTGCTCATGGACTTTGTAGCCACGGCTTTCAAGACCGCGTTTATAACTGTCCCATTCGTATCTCGCCATTCCGCGAAGGATGTCATAACAGGCTTCGGTTATCTCCTTCTGGTGTTCTTCGTGAATATCTTCGGGCAACTCCCATCCACGTTCAATGTTGATGGCATGGGCAGCCTTGACAGCACTATCCCCGATGAAGGAGTCATTCATCAGGTTTCCATCAAGGTCAATGCGGTTGATGAGGATGTGAAGGTGGGGGATGCCGGACTTCGCATCGAAGTGAAGACAGGCGAATATCTGTGCCCTATCCAGATTGAACTTGCCTTTTCCGTTCTTCTTACCTTCCTTGGCTTGGACATCCTTCTGGAGCTTATCGAGGAATTGTAGCGCATATGCGTACCAGTCATTGAGTGTCCATCCCCTTGTCTCTTCAAGGGATGGGGAAACCTCCAGTCGAAGGGTCGGGTTCTTGACTGGTTTACGCCTGAATTTCGGTTCATACTTCTGGTGAATGGTTTCCATCGCTCCCCACATGGCGAGAGGAGTAAGCCCCTCGTCAAGGTTGCGTGTCAGCACGATGTCTGCACGGTTATGCTTGGTGGCATAATTCGTCATGGCAGAGCCATGTGCTATAGACCTTGCTTTTGCTATCATGCTATCATCTTTTGAACATTCCTTCTATTTCAACCAATCGGCGTATAAGGCTGTTTACACCTTCCATCCACTGCTTCATGAATTGCTCGTTGCGGAAGTACTTCTTACGCTGTTCCTGAGTAGTGCCATGAAGGGCATTCTTAATCAGAACAAGTTCACCTCGGGCAGCTTTCAGTGAAATAAGGGCATCAGCCTCCTTGTCGCTCATCATCGCCTTTGGTTCCTGACCCAGAGAAGCGTCATGGATATACTGGCTTTTCTTCAGCCCACAGGCAGCTGCGTTATCGACAATCTTCTTGTGTTCTTCGGGCGTATAGCACACAGTGATACGTGGATTGCGCCCTTTATGTTCTATGTTCTGTTTCATTCCTAAAAGGTTTTATATGTGATTTAATAACAGAGCTTGGGCAACCCAATGCGAGCCTGCGAGTATTGCAAGAAGTCAATAAGCCGGACATGTAGCGGAGCAAATTGTCGGACATTGACACTTCTTGTTTAGAGAGTACGAAAATTCAGGCTCCCTTCGGGTCGTCCCAAGCCCTTGATGGAATTACACGGCATCGTCGGAAATCGTTTCGGCTGGTGCCGTGGCGGTAGCATCCGTATTGCCCTTGTCGGGCAGTCCAGAGGAAGGCAGCGCCTCTTTCTCGGGGCTATCGCTGCCAGAGGTTGCATCTGTCAAGGTGATGGATGGGGAAAGGTTTTCTTCAATCCGGGTGGTCGGTTCGACACCATCATTGAATAGTTCCTTTTCCCTGCCGTTACCCTCATTAGAATAGTCATGGCTGACAGGCTCAGATTGCTTAGAAGTGTACCCATCCCTTTGTTCGATGGCTGGGACATCTGATTGATGTGCGGTTTGCCCCATATCAATCTTGTCAGAAGAAAGGGATAAGGAAGATTCTTCATTGGCATCTTTAGCAACACTGCCAACAACGGCATCCGCGTTTTTGTGGTTCGCCTTGATGCGCTGCTCAACCTGAGGATGGCGTGAGTAATGCGTGTTGCGGATAACATCATCGCCGATGTACCAGCTGGCAACACAATGGACTGTGAAGACAGTGGTACGGCAATTCGGAACAGATGATACCAGTCCCACCTCATGGAACATGTCAACTATCTTGGAGGCAGTCTTGCGATTGCACTTCCAGAGCTTGGCAAGTTCCACCTCGGAAATAGCGAACTGCCCAGGGGTTAGGTCAACTGAATACTCCTTCTTCTCATAGTGTGTCGGTTCCTTCACTGCCAGATGCAGGAAGGAAGCAAAACACTTCATGCGGTCAAATCCCTGCGGATAGTTAGATAGGAAATCCAACTGTCGGTCTGATAGAAACAGACCATAAGATAAATCTTCTTGATACATATTCTTTTACTTTAGTAATGATTAAAAAATAACTTGGTATTTTTTCTCTCTCTCTCCATGAAACCATATAGTTCCATTTCTGGAGTTTTTCATCAATTGAATACACTGCTCAAGACCGATGCCTCGGCTCCGAAAATGTACCAAGTTATTTTTTAATCATTACTTAATTGTTATGGGCATGGACACCCTTCTTGTTTATTTCTCATTCATGGGCTTACTCATCTGTTTGCCCAAGGTGTGTAGATGTTTGTTTCTCTTTGTAAGAACTCTTTTCATAGAGATACCATATTGATTATTACCATTGTAGATATTGTAGAAGATGTATGTGGACTTTACGAATTGTGAACCAAGTCGAATGCCATGTAATCAGAATAAAGACTGATTCCATAGGCAGTTTCCACAGCTTCAAAGTCGAGACAAAATGCCTGTACTGGCTTTTCGCTGAGACGCGGTTGGCATTGGAAACACTTGGCTTCAAACTGCCGTGGCCAGTCCTTAACATTCTCTACCGAGGCAAACTTTACGCTATTCACCTTACCTATATACTCTGGAGAGTTTTCAAGATAATACTTCAGCGTATTCTCAGGAATAACCTTTTCACGAGTTTTCTGAAGGTGGAGCGCATACAGGGCAAACATACGACTGTTGGTTGGAATCATGAGAATCTTCTTGGCATTGCCGTATTCTCTGGTTACGGTCTGCCGTCTGCCATCCATCTTGATGTCAACCTTCAGACTGGTATATTCGTGGATGCGGTAATCACAAAGTCCATATATCTGATTATCATGTTTCAGATAGTCAACGGTCTTCCAGAAAATGCTCAGCTCATTGCTGTGCAAACATTCCTCATTCTGATATTCGACACCATTGAGCACAGTCTTGAAGACTTCCTCGTAAGTAAAGGGAAACTGAATATGATGCTGCACTGCCATATAGGAAGCCAACACAACAGACCAGTTATGAAGGATTCGCTCATCAATGCAGAATGTCAATGAAGTGCAGATGTTCTTGACAGCCTGTTTGTAGCAGTCTTTATAGGACTGCTCAAACTGTGTCCGTACCTGCAATAGTTCCAAGACGATGTAGGAAGTTCCTTCATACTCCCAATCTTTCAGGACACGGAAGTTCTCTTTCTCCTCAGTAGTATGTGTATCCTTGTGGAATGGTAAAATACATTGGCGAGAATACAAGGCAATATCAACGGTTGGTTTTTCCTGGCCGCTGACAATGACACCACTAAGAACCTTTGATTGTTCTCGCTTGCGAGTCTCAATGTCAAGCTTACTGCGTCCCTGGCAATCCCAGAGTCCTTTCAGCAGTTCAATCTTCTCCACATCGATGTCGTTCTTGTATTCGTCAAGATGCATGATGGCATCCTCAGCCTGTGACAATACTGTAGCAAGACTCGGCATTGTAGATGTACGAAGATTGGGATGGTCACCATTATAAACAAATACACTTTGTAGCAGTTCCCCGAAGGCTGTCTTTCCAGTTCCCTTTGGCCCAAACAGGAAGAGGGTGGGGAACTCTCGACGATGACGAATGATAATGTCACGAAAGAGGCATACCACTATGAAACAGATGCCGATGATGGCATTGTCGCCATAGACCAACCGCATTTGTGTGGCAAATTGGAAGAAACGTACCTTACTCTCTGGCAGATGAATGAACTTCTGTTCAAAGAGGAACTTCTCGCTATTATCTTCATTCATCTTAGAGAAGGCAGGGAGATAGAATGAGCCTAAAGGATTACCCAATCGCACAATGCCTTCATCGTTTATCGGATGCCATTCACCATTGAGAATGATGCCGTTCCCAAAAGCGAAAAAGCCTATCTTCTGCCATCCAAGAGTAGAAATCTTAGTGATGACCTCCATACTGGAGTAGAGGATGCCTCGTAACTTGTTGAACTTGGCTGACGTGCCATACCACATGAAGTTTACTTCACGTTCAATACGGTTGCGGAATTTCTGCAACACGGTCATTTCCTCTATACTGAACTCTATACGAACTTCAAAACCCATGACATTCCGCAAGATGAATACGCGAGAAGCAGATGCACCATCACGAATCAGGTAGAGGGGAATCATGATGAAGTTGGAGATTTCCTTCTCGCCCTCCTTGGTATAACCATAATAGCAGTTGTTGCCAACCTTAATCTCTGTGCCTTTGAAAAGAGCAGCATATTCTTCATCACTTATGGCAGAACTGACAACTAGGGTTGGCATGGATTGAATTCCCATGATTTCACGCTTCCACATATCTTCATGTCCATAGACTCTGATGAGTTTATCCGTGTATGACTCCTGAAGGACTTTGTCAGGAATCGCCTTAACAAGTTCCACAACCTCATGGATAGCTTTTGCCAGTTGTGGAATGTTTTCTCCTTCAGGATTTATGACTTTTGAAGCATACCACATCACAAAGTCATGTATGGCTAATTCATCCAGTTTGTCTTTTGATACCAGGTATGAATCAGGGTCGTTTTTCCTATCACCGATTGGAATTTCCTGTATGGTTACAGTAAACCCCTTGGACAATGCCAATTTCCCTGTGCGCATGGCACTTGAAAATCCAACGCCAAAGTGCTCTCCTTCTTTTGGAATATCACTATCTGGGATGATATTGAGTCTGCTCGTTATGCGTTTCAATATACTGAGTTGTGCTTCTGTCCACGAATAACCGAGAGGGGCAACAGTATTAGAAGCACCAATAACCTGCAAACGTATTACGTCTGGTGCTCCCTCTACTAAGTTCATCACACCAGCTTTTGACGCTACGTTCCATGCCACATCAATACCGAACAGGCTACTGCCCTTATCATATATAAGAGATGTAGAGGAATTGATATACTTGGGAGCATTAGGGTCATTGGCAAGGAGGTCGGGCAGGATCCTTGCAGTGAAAGCAATGATTCGATGTTGCTTGTCACGGACGGGGATCATTATGCGGCCACGAAATGTGTCATAAACATCATCGCTCATGCTTTTCTTCTTGACAAGTCCTAATTCAAGCAAAAGGTCTTTATCGAGTCCCTTGTCATTAGCCCACAGAGAAAATGAGTCCCAACTATTGCTGGCATAGCCGATGCCAAATGTACGGATGAAGTCTTGTGGCCAACGATTTGTCGCATAGGAAAGAGCCTTGCGCGCTTCGTTTGTGTCGGCAAATAGATTCTCTGCATAATACTTAGATGCATAGTCATTGATAATGAACATAGACTCACGTTTACGCTGGTCTTCATCACCAATGGATGAATAGGAATCTTCAGGGATCTCTACACCATACTTCTTTGCCAGCATTTTCATGACTTCAACATAAGAGATATTAAGGAATTCCTGCAAGAACTTGATCATGTCGCCAGAGGCATCACAAGCAAAGCACTTGTAGATGCCTTTAGCAGGACTAACGGTTAATGACGGTGTACTGTCATTATGGAATGGGCATAGTCCTATATAATTCTGCCCCTTCTTGGTCAGGTGAACATATTCACCGATGACCTCACCGATGTCGGCTTTGGCCTTTATCGTATCAATGATGTTAGAAGCGATTCTCATACCTTATTATAGTGTTGGTTGTTTCCTCCGATTGTTTACATATTCCTCAGCTTCTTCACGCAAGTCCTCCTGAGACTTGTGCTGCTCCTTAGAAAGCCAGGCATCAAGTTCTGACTTGACGAAATAGATGCGCTTGCCAACCTTATGATATGGTATCATATTGTTGGATGTCCAGCCATAGATGGTCTGAACTGCTGGATGACCAGGAATGTACTTTTGTGCTTCACTTACATCCATGCGCTGGTCATCGTCCTTGTTATTACCTACAGATGCCGAAATCTTTCTGTTGAGGGCATCAATCTTTGCTGACAGAATCTTATTGTCTTCGAGAAGATTCGCCATCAGCATGGGAATCATGTCAAAGGTGGGAACGCCAGTCGACGTATGTTTTCTATCTTCCATATTAAATGAAATTTGTTGTTAATACTTTGCGACTGCGCAGTCAGCGTTTATTTGAATTCGGCTGCAAAGATAGTGCGATAAAATGCCCTTCGCAAGGGCAGAAAAAAGGGCAAAAGTTTCCCGTATGCCGTTCCGTATTAACAACAATCAATAAATAACCGAAACCGTTTGAAATCAGGCGGTTTCAGAAACATCATTTAACAATAGAAATCGAAAATAATTGAGATACGGAATGGCTTACGGGACACTTCCGTAGGCTATTCCGTATGAATGAAGGTTAAAAAACAGGCCAAGCCACCTTTGCTATTGTATAGATGGCTTAACCTATGTAGGGTATCTGGTGGATTTATATCACGTCGCTTTGAAGATCGAGCTTGATGGCTTGTGCTGCCTCCTCTTTCTTGGAGTCAACGACCTTGGCGTATATCTGCGTGGTGCGGATGTTGGTATGTCCCAACATCTTTGATACGGTGTATAAGTCCGTGCCCTCTGTAAGCTGGTTTGTTGCGTAGGAATGACGGAAGCAATGGAACAGGATACATGAAGTAAGCTGAGGAAGAAATGAGAAAGACAAACGTAACGAGTTGAATATGAGCAGATATTCTGTTATTTGCTAAAATGAGAAAAAGCAAAAATGGATAAAGTATTGCAGTAGTTCAGTTACCAGAGTGTTAGCTGTCCAGTTACCTAAAGCGAAGAGGTAACAGAATGAAGATTAAAGAATCTGACACTGCGATAATTTTTCATTGATTCTCAATGTTTTGCATATCAAAGAACGCTTATGTGTGAGGTAATTTTGCCATTAAAAAATAAGCGTATGAAAGTAGAAAAGTTCAAGGTGTTGCTCTACCTGAAAAAGAGCGGTCTTGATAAATTTGGAAAGGCTCCGATAATGGGGCGAATAACGGTAAACAACACGATGGCGCAATTCAGCTGCAAGCTGTCATGTACTCCGGAGTTATGGAATCCAAGAGAAAGCCGACTGAATGGAAAGAGTAAAGAGGCCGTTGATATTAATGCGAAAATTGACCGGCTCTTGCTTTCGGTCAATTCTGCATTTGATTCACTTATTGAACGTAAGATTGATTTTGATGCGGTTGCTGTAAAAGAGCTTTTGCAAGGAAGTGTGGAAACCCAGATGACTTTGTTGAAACGGCTTGATATGCATATAGAGGACATGCGTTCAAGAATCGGTATTGATGTGGCAAAAACTTCTATGTCAACATATGTTTACACCCGCAGGTATCTTGGCGAATATATTCAAAAACGATTTAAGACAAGTGATGTCGCTTTTGGGCAGTTGAATGAACATATACCCTGGGAGTTTCAGGATTATATTCTAAAAGATAAAGGTCTTGCGGTGGATACGGCAAGACATTATCTGGCAATCCTGAAGAAAATCTGTCGGATGGCATTCAAGGAAGGATATGCTGAGAAGCGTTATTTTGAAAATTTCAAGCTACCACAAGAGAATCGGAAACCACCACGGGCTTTGAGTCGTGAGGATTTTGAGAAGATCCGTGATGTTGTAATACCACCGGAAAGAATCACTCATAATATAGCCAGGGATTTGTTCCTCTTTGCTTGTTACACAGGAGTTCCGTATGCGGATGCAGTTTCAATCACTCGAGAAAATATATACAAGGACGATAAAGGCGATTTATGGTTAAAATACCTGAGAAAAAAGAATGAATATCAAGCCCGTGTCAAACTGCTTCCTGAAGCTATTGCTCTTATAGAAAAATATCGTTCTGAAGACAGGAAAGAGCTTTTCCCAATGATATACCATCCCAATATGAGACGACATATGAAAGGTTTGCGGGATCTGGCAGGTATAAGCTGTGATTTGGTCTATCATATGGGAAGACATACCTTCGGAAGTCTGATAACCCTTGAAGCTGGTGTCCCCATCGAAACAATCAGCAAAATGCTGGGCCATACCAATCTGACAACTACCCAGCTTTATGCAAGGGTAACTCCTAAAAAACTTTTCGAGGATATGGACAAATTTATCGAAGCTACAAGTGATATGAAACTGGTATTATAAAATTAAAAAAGAAAGAATCATGAGAAGTACATATAAGCAACTGTATTATATAAACCGCAGTAAAGTCAAATCTGACGGGACCACATCAATTATGTGCCGTATTACAATAGACGGAAAGGCTGTTGTATTATCGACCGGGTTGTATTGCCAGCCGGAAGAGTGGAACAGCAAGAAAGGAGAAGTCAAAAACAACAGGCTGAATGGAATGCTGGGTGAATATAAAAAACGCGTAGATGAAACTTATGCTGAACTGTTGAAAGTAAACGGTGTCATTAGTGCTGAATTGCTGAAAACAGCCATGACTGGAGCTGTCGGTATCCCGAAGTATATATTACAGGCAGGAGAGGTGGAACGGGAAAATCTAAAAATCCGTTCCATTCAAATAGATTCAACTTCCAGTTACCGGCAATCAAAAATGTATCATTACTACTTGGGTGAGTATATCCGTTCTCTGGGTAAGGAGGACGTGCTTTTTACAGATATTACCGAAGATTTCGGTATTAATTACGTTTTGTATCTGAAAACAAATTACCCTCATAAGTCGTCATACCGGAACCATTGTCTTTGTTGGCTGAAACGCCTGGTCTATCTTGCTGTGGACAACGGAATTTTGAGATATAATCCTTTGGATGATATAAAATATGAAAAGAGGCTACCCGCAAAGCTCATGTATATAAGCAAGAAACAACTTCAGGAGATAATGAGCAGTCCTAAACCAGATCCATTACAAGAACTGGCAAGAAGGACCTTTATATTTTCATGTTTTTGCGGTTTGGCTTATGTTGATGTACGCAATCTTTATCCGCATCATATTGGTACAACTGCAGATGGGCGGAAATATATCAGAACTTATCGTAAGAAAACAAGCGTTGAGTCGTTTATTCCGTTGCATCCGATAGCAGAGCAGATAATATCCTTGTATAATACGACAGATGACAGTAAACCCATTTTCCCGTTACCAATACGTGATATGATTTGGTTTGAAATACATGAGTTGGGATTTTCCCATCAGTTCAAACATAACCTGTCATATCATCAAAGTCGTCACACTTTTGGTACCCTGATGGTCTCTGCAGGGGTTCCTATGGAAAGCATATCCAAAATGATGGGACATACAAATATCAGAACGACACAAGGATACGCAAAAGTTACAGATGACAAGATTTCAGAAGATATGGATAAACTAATGGAGAAAAGAAAACATATAATCAACCCCGATAATATTTAACGTATGGAAAGAGGAAAAATAGCCGTTGACGGGTATGGAAATATAAAAATTCAAACAAAATCTACTTCTGATATTTGGATGAATGAGCCGGAGTTAGTGGATTTCTTTAACATTATTGCACCTACTTTCAGAGCTGCAGTCCGAGCCATCTATAAAAAGGGCATATTGAAATCAGGAGAAGTCGAAAAACGTGTCAAACGAAAAGATGGGTTCTATGAAAATCTTTATAGTGTGGAAATGATTTTTGCATTGGCTTTCCAATTGGATACTTATGTAGCCAGTCAATTACGGAATTTTTTGATATATAGAGCTATGAATACATCAGCAAAAAATTTCTTTTGCTTTATTAATCAAAAAGGGGTTAATGTAAAATGTTAAAATGTGAATTGTAATGAGAGCCGATAGCGGAGTAGGACGGTACCTTCAGCTATCGGCTCTTGCCGTTTCAATTAGAATTATCTTGTTTTATAAGCTTGTTTATAATTTTCCTGAAGCATTTTTTCAATGTCGCTTTCTCTGTATAGGATTTTACCACCTAATTGATAGTATGATATTATTCCTTCATTACGATAATCTTGAAGTGTCCTTCTGCTGAGTCTTAATAGAATTGACACTTCCTTATCTGTCAGATAACGTTCTCCATCCAATAATGGACGGTTTGCTAGAGCCATATTCTCAATTCTGTTTCGCATGCGTTCAAAACTTTCCATAATGTGTTGAATCCATGCATTACTGTCAGTATTAAAATCATTCATATTTTATTTGGATTTAGTGGTTGTGTAATCTTATAAGATTTAGATTCTCTTTTTAGTGGTACGAGGATTGTTTTTTATTCTTATTGCAACATTCTGTACATCTTCGGGCTTATAGAACATTTTGTGTTTTATCTGTGAGAAAGGTAATGTTCCGTTATCGCGTAAAGTCTGTAAAGTACGCGGAGATATATTCAGAAAATTGCATACTTCCTGGTTGTCCATCCATTTGTTTAATTTCTTGTCATTCCTTTGGTTACAAATTTCCATAACTTTTTGCTCGAACTGTTCGAACTTTCGTACCATTTCCTCAAACATTTGTTTTTCAATTCCTACAAATTCCATTTTGCCTCCTTTTTTAGTTATCGTTTGAAAATTGTTTTGCTGCAAATAAAAGACATAACATACGTAAAGCAATGGATTTTTGAAAACTGGCAACTTGTTGCGCCGTTTGTCCGGGTAACGGAGCCATTTCTCAGAAAAATCTCACGTGAGCCACGTAGTGAGTTGTTAAAGCCCCTTTTGTTTATTGCTGAACTTTGCCGCAGGAACAAGAAAAAAAGGCAGAATATGAAAGTGATAACGATGGAAAGTTCCGCATACAAGGCAATGATGGAACAGATAGCAGAAGTGGCCGGCTATGTCCGTGAAATCAGGGAGGCGATGAAACGTGAAAATACGGACAGGCTTCTCGACACAAATGAAGCCGCCAGAGAACTGGGCATAAGCAAGCGGACCTTGCAGCGCATGAGGGATGATCACCGTATCAGATACGTGGTCCTGCGTCGCAAATGCCAGTACAGGCTCTCGGAAATCCGGAGGATTCTTGACTCCCATACCATCCGGGAGGGCGGCAGGACACTCGATGAACTGCACCATAACAGCAGACTGCCCACCGGAAACGGCAGGCAGCCGAAAGGAAGGAGGACATGAACATGGAACTGCTGACAAAGAAACTGTTTGAGCAGTGGATGGAAACCATCCTTGAAAGGCTTGAACGTCAGGACGAGATGCTGCTTGCCCTGAAAGCACCGGAAAAACGGGAACACACGCCGGACAGGATACGGCTCTTTGACAACCAGGACCTGTGCCTGCTGCTCCAGATAAGCAAGCGGTCACTGCAACGCTACCGCAGCACAGGAGCCTTGCCCTACAAGATACTGGGCAAGAAGACCTATTACAGCGAAGATGACGTGCTGAAATTCCTGTCGGAACACGTAAAGGACTTCCAGAAGGACGATGTCGAGTTCTACAAGGCTCGTATCCATAATTTCTTTAATAAATAACAATTAAAAATTATTCAGATGGCAAAGAAAAGTGACGAAAAGGACGTGCTGATAGTCCGTGACGAAAAGACGGGCGAAATCAGCGTGGTAGCCGGCCTTAATGCGGACGGCTCGCCCAAGCGGACTCCGGCAAGGCTGGACAACGCAAAGGATTTTCTACTGTTCGACAAGCATGGCGACATGCTCGACAACTTTTTCAAAAACTTCTTCCGGCAATGCAAGGAACCCAGCCGCTTCGGTTTCTACCGCATAGCGGCGGATCAGGTGGATTCACTTCTGGGAGTGATGAAGGACCTGCTGCAGAATCCTTATCAGAACAAGGACATCCTTGCCCCGCACAAGGTGGACACATTCCCCTATCAGATGCAGGCGGAAGAAGAGAAAAAAGAGAAGAAAGAGGAACAGGGTGAAACCCAAAAACAGGAAAACATGGAACAGAAACAGGAAAAAACGCAGGAAAAGCCTCAGGTCCGACAAGGCTACCAGCCCATTGACGAGAGTTCAATCAACTGGCAGGAACTGAAAGAGAAATGGGGCATCGACCGTGAGGAGCTTGAAAAGTCCGGTGACCTGCAGAAGATGCTCAACTACGGCAAGTCGGATCTGGTGAAAGTGTCCCCAAAGTTCGGGGAGGAAACCTTTGAACTGGATGCCCGCCTGTCATTCAGGAAAAACGAGGACGGCAGCATCGGTCTTGTACCGCATTTCATCCGCAAGGAACAGAAACTTGACGAATACAAAGGACACAAGTTCTCGGAATACGACAAAAGGAACCTGAAGGCTACCGGCAACATGGGGCGTGTGATTGACCTTGTGGACAAGGAAACCGGAGAGATTATCCCCTCGTACATCAGCATTGACCGCAAGACGAACGAAATCACCGATGTCCCTGCCAGCAAGGTACGCATACCGGAAAGAATCGGAAAGACGGAAATCACCAAACAGGAACAGGAAATGCTCCGTGCGGGGCTGCCGGTAAAAGACAAGCTGGTGGAACGCAATGATGGAAGGAAGTTCGTAACGACCCTGCAGGTGAATGTGGAACAGCGCGGAGTCGAGTTCGTGCCGGGCACCGGAAAGTCCCCGCGTACCGTACAGAAACAGGACAACACGGAACTGCCGGAACTGGAACCGGACATGAACGACGCTGAAAAGCAGGATGCGAAGCAGCAGAAAAGGAACACATGGACGAACGAGGACGGCAGCATCCGCGGCATCACCAAATGGTGCGGCAAGCCCCTGACGGAACAGCAGCAGGCGGACTACAAGGCAGGCAAGACCATCAGACTGGAGAACGTGACGGACAAGCAGGGGCAGCACGCCATCATGTATGTCAAGTTCAATCCGGAAAAGGGACGCCCGTACCGCTACGATGAAAATCCGGACAATGCCCAGAAAGTCGCCCCGTCGAACGAAAGCCGGACACAGGTAGCCGTAAACAGCGAGGGCAAGACGAACGAAGCGACCAAGAACATCAAGGAGCCGCTACAGCAGGGACAGTCAGCCCCGAAGGATGACGCACAGAAGCAGCAGCAGGAAAAGCCCAAGAAAAACAAAGGCATGAAGGTATAGTCCCCGCACACCACTAAATCCAAAAACATAAAAAACAGAATCAAAACAAATCAGTATGAAAACAATCATAGCAGAAAAGCCCAGTGTGGCACGTGAAATTGCCCGCATCGTGGGTGCCGGCAAGCGAGAGGAAGGTTATCTGACCGGAAACGGTTATAATGTGACATGGGCATTCGGACATCTTGTCCAGCCCGCCATGCCGGAAGAATACAACCTGCACGGCTTTGTACGCAGCAATCTGCCCATCATTCCCGAAACCTTCACGCTTGTTCCCCGACAGGTAAGGACGGAAAAAGGATACAAGGCGGACAGCAGCGTGGTCGCCCAGATAAAAATCATTACCAGACTGTTCAAGGACAGCGAGCAGATTATTGTGGCGACCGATGCCGGCCGCGAGGGTGAGCTGATATTCCGATACCTCTATCATTATATCGGCTGTACGGTCCCGTTCGTGCGTCTGTGGATAAGCAGCCTGACGGACAAGGCTATCCGTGAGGGACTGAAACATCTTGAAGACGGAAGCAAGTATGACAACCTTTACCATGCCGCCAAAGCCCGAAGTGAAGCCGACTGGCTGGTGGGGATAAACGGAACGCAGGCACTGTCCATCGCAGCCGGACGCGGAACCTACTCGGTGGGACGTGTCCAGACGCCGACACTGGCGATGATCTGTGAACGTTATTGGGAAAACCGCCGTTTCACCCCCGAAGCCTTCTGGCAGCTGCATATCTCGGCAAAAGTACAGGACAGTGACGAAGTCGTGAAAATGCCGTCGGTGGAGAAATGGAAGGACAAGGCAACCGCAACAGCCCTATATAATAATGTAAAAGAGAGCAACACGGCTACTGTCGTGAAAGTCGAACGAAAGGAGAAAATCGAAGAAACACCGCTTCTGTATGACCTGACCACACTCCAGAAGGATGCGAACACGAAGTACGGGTTCACGGCAGAGCAGACACTTGACATCACGCAGAAACTTTATGAGAAGAAACTCGTCACCTATCCCCGAACCGGCAGCCGATACATCCCGGAAGATGTCTTTGCGGAAATACCGAAACTGCTGGCTTTCATCGGCAGACTCTCACAATGGAGCGACAAAATCCCGCAAAAGCCGGAGCCTACCCGAAGAAGTGTTGATGACAGCAAGGTGACAGATCATCACGCACTGCTGGTTACGGGAGAAAAGCCCCTGTTCCTTTCCGAAGATGAAAGCAAGGTGTACCATCTGATAGCGGGACGCATGATAGAAGCCTTTTCGGAAAAATGCGTGAAGGACGTGACAGCCGTCACGGTGGAATGTTCCGGTGTGGTATTCTCAGCCAAAGGTCATGTAGTGAAACAGGCCGGATGGCGTGCCGTCTGCAAGGAAGAACAGGAAGAGACGATACTTCCGGACTGGAAAGAAGGGGAACTGCTGCACCTCAGCGGCTGTTCCATGACCGAAGGAAAGACCAAGCCCAAGCCTCTCCATACGGAAGCCACCCTGCTCTCGGCGATGGAAACGGCCGGCAGGGAAATCGAGGACGAGGAACTGCGTCAGGCACTGAAAGACTGCGGTATCGGAACCCCCGCCACCCGTGCCTCCGTCATTGAAACGCTCTTTGCCCGCGAATATGTGACAAGGCAGAAGAAATGCCTTGTGCCCACAGAAAAAGGGCTTGCCCTCTATTCCATTGTCAAGACCATGCGCATTGCCGACGTAGCCATGACCGGCGAATGGGAAAAGGAACTGGCGTGCATCGAACGCGGAGAGGTACCTGCCGGAAAGTTCCGCAAGGAGATTGAGGAATATGCGACATCCATCACCTCCGAACTGCTGTCGTGCGAAAAGCTGTTCGGGAAAAAGGATTCCGGCTGCATGTGTCCCAAGTGCGGAACGGGCAGGATGCAGTTCTTCGGCAAGGTGGTACGATGCGACAACACGGAATGCGGCCTGCCCATATTCAGGCTGAAAGCCAACAGGATGCTTACCGACGATGAAATCAGGGAACTGCTGACAAAGGGAAAGACGGGTGTCCTGAAGGGATTCAAGAACAAGCAGGGCAAGCGTTTCGATGCCGCCCTGGTCTTTGATGCCGACTTCAACACCGGTTTTGTCTTTCCGGAAAGAAAGGACGGTGCGGCATCCGCAAAAAAGAGAAAGTGAGGAATGGGAAGTAAGGGGTAATCCGCCTTTCGGATGAATTATCAGCGGAAATTATTTCGTATTTCATCCGGATTGGACTACCTTTGCCACTGATTCAAGGTTCATAAATCATCATACTGATCAAGACTTTGGATTTAGTGGTGGCACTCGGAGGGATACCGGGTGCCTTTTTCTTCCCTTTCTCCGTATATCCGGACATTTGTCAAATCACTAAATCCATTGTAAAAATGAACAAGAAGAATCTTGAACAGACCGAACTTTCCTATTACGGTCTGTATCTGCTGAACTATCTCAAGGAAAACAAGTTTGAACAGTCTTCCGATGCCGCCTTCGTGAAGGCGCGTGCCGATGAAGCCGCAGAAGCCTATGAGCGTGCAAGGCTTGAGGGGTACACTCCCGACGGTGCGCAGGAGATTGCCATGTCCGCACTCGTCCACGGCCTGCACTATTCCCGATACGCCATCCTGCGTGAAGTCGTGGAAAGCGAGTTTCATGAAGAAATTCCGGAAGACGCGCGTGAGGGCTTCGTAGAGAAACTGCTGCCGCTTGTGGGCAACGTATTCTCCATTTACGACCTGTCAGACGACCAGTTCGCCCTGTCGTCCGACTATGACCTGCTCTATACGGAGCTGACGGGAGCCGTCGTCCTTTACCTGAGGGAGTATGGCATTTAACCGCAAGCAGAAACTGCGCGACAACATCGAGGCGATACGGACGGCATTCACACTGGAGAAGGAACAGCGCACGCCCACCGCGCGTGAACGTGTGCTGCTGGAAAGGTATTGCGGCTTCGGGGGACTGAAGTGCATACTGAATCCCGCCAGAGAACTGACGGATGCCGTCCATTGGGCGAAATCTGACCTCGACCTGTTTGCCCCGACCATCGAACTGCACCGACTGATCCGTGAGAACAGCCGGGATGAAAGGGAATACAAAAGTTATGTGGACTCGCTGAAATCATCGGTACTGACGGCATTCTACACGCCGGCGGAAATTACGGGTGCAATAACGGAAGCCCTGTATGACCGCAAGGTGCGTCCCGACCGCGTACTGGAACCGTCCGCCGGGATGGGTGCTTTTGTGGATGCGGTGCTGCAATACCAGCCGCAGGCGGATGTGATGGCTTTCGAGAAGGACCTGCTGACGGGCAAGCTGCTGGGCTGTCTTTACCCGGAACAGAAAATCCGCACGATGGGTTTCGAGAAAATCGAAAAGCCGTTTCTGAACCATTTTGACCTTGCCATCTCCAATATCCCTTTCGGGGATTTCGGAGTGTTCGATGCGGAGTTCAGCCGCAGCGCATCCTTTGGCAGACGTTCGGCACAGAAAGCCATCCATGACTATTTCTTCCTGAAAGGTCTGGATGCGGTGCGTGACGGCGGCATCGTGGCGTTCATCACCTCGCAGGGGGTATTGAACAGCTCGAAGGTATCCGTCAGGAACGAGATGTTCAGCAAGGCGAATCTGGTATCGGCAATCCGACTGCCCAACAACCTGTTTACCGACAATGCAGGCACGGAAGCCGGCAGCGACCTGATCATCCTGCAAAAAGACCTGCAAAAGAAAGAACTGACACAGGAAGAGAGGGTACTGACCATCATACAGACGGAACATAACGGCGGACTGACGGAGAACGCCTATTTTGCCTACCATACGGAACGTATCGTACATACCGATGCGAAGAGGGGTACCGACCCGTACGGAAAGCCCGCCATGATATATACGCACAGCGGAGGTGTGGAAGGTATCGCGACAGACCTGGGCAGGATGCTTGCGGAGGACTTGCGCAAACGTCTGGACATGGAACTTTATCAGGGACGCAGGACAGCGGCGGAACAGACCGTACAATCCGCCATGAGCATCTCCATACCGGAAACTGAAACAGTGAAGGCGGAAAGGTCAGTTCCCGAACCTGAACCCGTCCGGCAGCAACCGGAGAACAGGGATGCAGCGACAGAAGAAAAGGCACAACCGGTTGCGGAAAGACAGGAGACCGGGACGCATGAGCCGGAACAGGCTCCAACCGTGCAGCTGACACTCTTTGACCTGTGGGAATATACGGAAGAGGAACGCAATCAGGCCCTTTCGGGCAAAAAGAAAAAGTCCACAGCCAAGTCAAAGGACAAGAACGGCAAGAAGCAGGCACAGGTTACGCCGAAAGTTACGGATAAACCGGCGGCTGCATCTGCCGTTTCCCCGCAAAAGGAGACTGAAGGCGAAAAGGCGGAAGATGTGAAAACGGAAGATGCAGAATCCAAAGAAACGGCAGCCCAGGCCCATCCGGACGACATATATGCGGATATAGACTGGGAGGAAAACCCACCCATCAACGGTTTTTACGAAACCATGATGCACCTTACCCCCGAAGTGCGTATCCAGCTCAGGCATGAAGCGGAGAAACACAGACAGGAACTGCTTGCGAAGTCCGGCATGAAGGACACCCTCGACCCGGCGTTTGTGCCATCGTCGGATTCCCAACCGGTGCAGCAGGCTGACATGACACCCGGGTCAGAACAGGCACCGGAAGATGAAAGCCCATTGCCGGATGGCATGACCGCTACGGCTGAGAATCCGTTCGTACAGTCCGGACAGACGGAAACAACTTCCGCTTCGCTGTTCCCGGAATATGATACGGAACCTGCCAAGGAGGAAACTGCCGACCTGACACCGCACCCGTACAGCGGGACGGTGGAAGCCCATCACCGTGACGGCTCAATGGTAGCGGAAGGGACCGCCGTCGGATATCTGAGGGGCATCACCCCCTATGGAGCCACCTTCCACCCGCTTGACCTGAAAGGCTACCAGAAGGAAAAGGCCCTGCTGTATATATCCATCCGTGACGCCTATGAACGCCTGTACCGGAATGAGGCGGAAAACCGGACGGAGGACAGCCGTCAGCGTGAATACCTGAACGTGTCCTATGACGAGTTCGTGATGCGTTACGGTAACCTGAACGCCAGACAGAATGCAAAACTTCTGATGATGGATGCCTCCGGGCGTGACGTCCTTGCACTGGAACGTGCCGAAGAGGGGAAATTCGTGAAGGCGGACATTTTCGAGCGTCCCGTTTCCTTTTCGGTGGAAACATACGTCAATGCCGCGTCGCCAGAAGAAGCCCTGTCCGCCTCGCTCAACAGATATGGCGGCATAGACCTCGACTTCATGCGTGCCATTACCAACAGCACGGAAGAGGAACTGCTCGGAGCCCTGCAGGGACGTATCTATTACAACCCGCTTGTTTCGGGCTATGAGATAAAGGACCGATTCATTGCCGGAAACGTGATAGACAAGGCGGAGCGTGTGGAAGAATGGATAAACGACCATCCCGGACATGAGCGGCTTGCGGATGCGGAGCAGTCTCTTGAAGCCCTGAAAGCCGCCACGCCGCAGCGTATCAGTTTCGAGGAACTGGACTTCAATTTCGGCGAGCGATGGATTCCGACAGGCATCTATGCCGCCTACATGAGCCATCTGTTTGACACGGAAGTGAAAATCTCCTATTCGCCGAGCCTTGACGAGTTTTCGGTGGCATGTGCCTACAAGAACATGAAAATATGGGAGGAGTTCTGTGTAAAGGGCTATTACCGGAACTATGACGGTATGAGCCTGCTGAAACACGCCCTGCACAACACCTGCCCCGACATGATGAAGAAGGTCGGCGAGGACGAGAACGGAAACGACATCAAGGCACGCGACAGCGAGGGCATCCAACTCGCCAACGCGAAGATTGACGAAATCCGTAACGTCTTTACTGAGTGGCTGGAGGAACAGTCGCCACAATTCAAGGAGCGTTTGACAACCATGTATAACCGGAAGTTCAACTGCTTCGTTCGACCGAAATATGACGGCTCGCACCAGACATTTCCTGACCTGAACATGAAGGGGCTGGAAAGCCGGGGCGTGAAAAGCATCTACCCATCGCAGAAGGATTGTGTCTGGATGCTGAAACAGAACGGAGGCGGGATCTGCGACCATGAGGTAGGAACCGGCAAGACGCTGATCATGTGCATCGCAGCACATGAAATGAAACGTCTCCGGCTTGCCCACAAACCGATGATTATCGGGCTGAAGGCGAATGTCTCAGAAATTGCGGCGACCTATCAGACAGCCTATCCGAACGCACGCATCCTGTATGCCTCGGAAAAGGACTTTTCAGCCGCCAACCGCGTGCGGTTCTTCAACAACATCAAGAACAATGACTATGACTGCATCATCATGTCGCACGACCAGTTCGGAAAAATCCCGCAGTCGCCGGAACTGCAACAACGCATCCTGCAGGAAGAGCTGGATACGGTGGAGGAAAATCTGGAAGTGCTGCGCTCGCAGGGCAAGGACGTGTCGCGTGCGATGCTGAGAGGACTGGAGAAACGCAAGTTCAACCTGCAAGCCAAGCTGGAGAAGGTGGAACACGCGATAAAGTCGAGAACGGACGATGTGGTGGACTTCAGGCAGATGGGCATCGACCATATCTTCGTGGACGAGTCGCACCAGTTCAAGAACCTGACGTTTAACACAAGGCATGACCGTGTGGCGGGGCTGGGAAACTCGGAAGGCAGCCAGAAGGCACTAAACCTGCTGTTTGCCATCCGCACCATTCAGGAACGGACGGGAAAAGATCTGGGAGCGACGTTTCTGTCGGGCACGACCATCAGCAACTCGCTGACGGAGCTGTACCTGCTTTTCAAGTATCTGCGTCCGAAGGAGCTGGAAAGGCAGGATATCCGATGCTTTGACGCATGGGCGGCAATCTTCGCCAAGAAGACGACGGATTTTGAGTTCAATGTGACGAATAACATCGTGCAGAAGGAACGCTTCCGCTACTTCATCAAAGTGCCGGAGCTGGCGGCGTTCTACAACGAAATCACGGACTACCGCACGGCGGAGGATGTGGGCGTGGACCGTCCGCACAAGAACGAGATACTGCACAACATACCGCCCACGCCCGACCAGGAATATTTCATCAAACAGCTAATGGAATTTGCCAAGACGGGCGACGCCACCCTACTGGGACGCGGAAAGCTGTCGGAAACGGAGGAAAAGGCGAAGATGCTCATCGCCACGGATTACGCAAGGAAGATGGCGCTGGACATGCGCATGATAGACCCGGCGTATGAAGACCACCCGGACAACAAGGCGAGCCACTGCGCAAGGATGATAGCGGAATACTACCACCGGTATGAGGCTCAGAAAGGAACACAGTTCGTGTTTTCGGATCTGGGAACATACCAGACGGGAGAAGGCTGGAACGTGTACAGCGAAATCAAGCGCAAATTAGTGGAGGATCACGGCATACCGGCACAGGAAATCCGGTTCATACAGGAGTGCAAGACGGAAAAGGCACGCAAGGCGGTGATTGCCGCCATGAATGAAGGTTCGGTGCGTGTACTGTTCGGCTCGACGAGTATGCTGGGTACGGGTGTGAACGCACAGAAACGATGTGTGGCCATCCATCATCTTGATACACCATGGCGCCCGTCCGACCTTGCACAGCGTGACGGGCGTGGTGTGCGTGCGGGAAACGAGATCGCCAAGCATTTTGCCGGTAACAATGTGGATGTCATCATCTATGCGGTGGAAAAATCACTGGACTCGTACAAGTTCAACCTGCTGCACTGCAAGCAGACGTTCATCAGTCAGCTGAAGAGCGGCGCGATGGGCTCGAGAATCATAGACGAGGGAGCGATGGACGAGAAATCCGGCATGAATTTTTCGGAATACATGGCGATACTGTCGGGAAACACCGACCTGCTGGACAAGGCGAAGCTGGAGAAGAAGATAGCCTCGCTGGAGGGTGAACGCAAATCGTTCAACAAGGGCAGACGCGAAACCGAACGGAAACTTGAATCCAAAACCGCCACATTATCCGACTCGATAGAGAAAGTCAGGGGTATGACGGAAGACTGGGAAAAGTTTACGGCAGCGGTACAGACCGACAAGGACGGCAACCGCCTGAATCCGATACGGGTGGACGGACTGGAACAGACGGATGAAAAATCCATCGGCAAACGCCTGCAGGAGATAGCGAAGAACGCCACGACCGGCGGACAGTACAAGCGTGTGGGCGAACTGTACGGCTTCCCCATTAAGGTGGTCAGCGAAAAGACGCTCAAAGAAGGTCTGGAGTTTATCGACAACCGCTTTGTCATAGAAGGCAATTACAAGTACACCTATAACAACGGACATCTTGCAATGGCTGACACACATGCCGCCGCCACGAACTTCCTGAACGCACTGGAAAGGATACCGGGTATCATCGACCAGTACAAGGAAAAGATCGCCACGCTGGAGCGTGAAATCCCGCAGTTGCAGGAGATAGCCGGAAAGACATGGAAGAAGGAGGACGAGCTGAAACAGCTTAAATCAGAACTCGCCGCACTAGACCGCAAGATACAGCTGGAGCTGGCTCCGCCGACGCCGGAAAGTACGGAAGAGAACCGGCAAGGCAGCGAGAAGAAACAGACGGAACAGCAGCCGGAAAGCCCGCACGCGGACTTCGTGCGCAGCCATCTGGTTATCGGAAGACCGGGGCTGACGGAACCGAAGGGCATGAAAATGTGATTGATATAATTATTTAACGTGAGTTCGATGAATTCAAAACAAAGCGAGTTGTGTGTCAAGAGTTCTCGT
>ENA-OOXM01000939-OOXM01000939.1-human-gut-metagenome-genome-assembly--contig:-NODE-939-length-23884-cov-2.865458_pt1 | contig 23884 bp, 20 predicted proteins | sample MGYA00241589_ERZ501347 | MGnify/ENA primary metagenome ERZ501347 (study PRJEB25962, sample SAMEA2042832) | human gut metagenome | biome: human gut; feature: human-associated habitat; material: faeces...
CTTTGGCTCGAGAAATTTTAATAATATCTACTCAGTCGTAATAATAAATAAAAATGTGACTAAATGATATAAATATGACTATCTACTAATAAATTAATTCGAAATATATTCAATATATATTCTATATTATTCTTATTATATATATGGAAAAAATTAAAATTCTTTACAAGAAAAATAAATAATTCTTGACAATTAATTACAAAAAGAATAAACTAAAATTGTGGTAGAACTAATAGTATAAAATTGTATTTAATGAGTATTACGAGATACAATATTAATTTATTCTATCGCTAAATTAAGAGAAAGGAGAAAATTATTATGGGTCACGCAATTCAAATTGCACCAATCAAAGCTGATGCTACATCTACAATTAAGACAAACCTTGAAAAACTAGCAAATGGTATTAAACCATTCGCTTACGCCGTTGTTGCTCTTGCTCTTGTTGTTATTGGACTAATGTGTCTAATTGGTGGTGACAACGGTCGTGAGGCTGCTAAAAAGTCTGCACCTGCTGTTTGTATTGGATGTATGTTACTGAACGGTGCTGTTACATTCGGTAAGTATCTATCCGGTATTTTCAACTTCGGTTAACAAAAAAACAGAGAAATTAGAGTTTTTACAACATAAATTGTTATAATTCCTAATTTCTCTGTTCTCATAATGGAGAGTGATTAATATGGATTTTATATCATATGTCATTGATAATATGAGTAATTTCGGTATTGTATCATATATCTTTCGTGAACTGGGTTGGATAATAGTTAAGCTACTTGTCTATCTGTGTAATGCTTGTGAAAAATTGTATAAGACCGTATTTTCGATGATAGGTTTTTTCTACTCTAGTGAAATAATGACTTATATACAAAACAAACTATTTCCGTTTGTCGTCATAGCATTTACTTTATCAATTTTGATATTAGCATATAATCTCATAGTTAAATTTGATGATAAAGAGAGAAAGAAAAAGCTAACAACCTTTGGTGAAAATTTTATTTTATTTGTAATCATATTGTTCGGCTTGCCATATATGTTTACAGGCAAGAGTGTGTGGAATAGCCAGAATAAGATTGATATATCAAATACTTCATATAACTATTCAGACAATAATGATTATTTAATAGGTACGCTTCGTGGAACATTACTTGAAGAAGATGTTGGTAATAAAAAAGCTGGAACGCTTGATGGTGGTATAATGTCTGCTCTTAAATGGAAAAGCTCTGACTCAACTACTGCTGAAGATACTGTTGCTTTATATTTGACGGACTATCTTTTTATGTACCAAAAATACGCTAAGACCTATGCAGGTAACAATAAGTTTGTTAAGGAAGTTTTAGAAAACTCAAATAAAAATAAAAATCAATACCAAAATAGTGATGGTAAGATAAATGCTTTATCTATTAACAGTATTAATGAGGATATAGACCAAGATACCGTTGAAGAAATATTGGAAGAAAATTATCCAATTAAATTTAGCGAAATTAATGGTGTTGAAGATACAGGTGAGTCAAACGAGAATTATGTAAATTCTTTAGGAATGAATGTAATGACTTTTGGCATTTACAACTTTTTTAAAGACGACCAAGAGGTTTACGCACTTACTACAAAAAATGATGATGGTAAAACGCTGAAAGTATATTGTGAAGCCGATACAGATTTATCAGAATATTTGTTTAGAAACTCTCATGAAGAATCTTTTGCAAATGGCACTCTGATGGATACGCCATCGAAGATAAACAAGTTCTTTGATTTCCTCGAAGAAACACCTTACAGATATTCGGTTGAATGGCTACCTTTATTTTTGTCTTTATTTTCATTAATTCTAGTCTTTTTTGGTTTAAGTTTTAAAACTGCATCACTGATATGGAATTTAGCATTTAATCATATATTGGTTTATATTTTTGCAGCCGGAGATATGGCAGGAGGACAAAAAACAAGAGAAATATTAAAATCTATGTTTTCGATTATTATGACAATAATTTTTTGTTTTGTTAATCTTCAGCTTTACTTAATGGGTCAAAGCTATTTGCAAAATGCTAAATTCTCTGGTGCTTATGGCTCAATTACTCAGTCAATCATTCTGTTGTTCTTTGCAATCGCTTGTGTAAATGGACCAAACATCCTAATCAAATTGTTTGGTATTAGTGGTTCTGGTCTTGTCGGAGCAATAATGGCTGGCAAAGGTATTCAAGCAGGTGCTAAGGCTGTTAAAAATACAGTTGGTACAGCAGTTGGTGTTGGAGCAGGACTTGTTGGCTATGCTAAAGGCGTAAAAGAAGCAAAGGCAGGAAGTACTTCAGCTTTAAATGGTGGCTTTGGCAATGATGATGATAAGAAAGAAAGCCAAGGAGATAATCCATTTAGTGCAGGCGATAATAAAAGCACTAATGATAATGAAGTTGCTCAGCTTGAAGAAGGACAATCAAATGATAACACCAATAATGAATTTGGTGGATATGTTGGTGATGGTTCAGATAAATCTGATAAAGCCAATAGCGAAACTAATATTGGTGGTATAGACGGCTCTGAAGGTTCAAATGACATAGATAGTAGTGAAACAAATACTTCTGACGAAAAGGGTGCTGTTTTTGTAACTGACAAGGATAAACAGTTAAGTGGTTATGGCAATAAAGATGCAAAACTTCAAGATAAAGACCTATATAAAAATTCATCTATATACGACCAATGTAAGGAATTAGGTATGAGTAATGAAGAAGCTACACAGACCCTTAAAGACCTTACAAGTGATAATGGTAAAAAAGATGATGCCTACGACCGTATTGGTAGCTTTGTTGATTATGATAAAGCTACAGAAAGCGAAAAGAAAGGTGGACTAGGCTTATCTGACGAAAAGATGAAGCAGTTGCAAGAAGGTGACAAGGTATATGGTGAAGGTCATAGTACACGCTCTGTTGGTAAATTCTGTGCAAACCAAATGCTAAAGAAAGCTGATAAAGAAGCTACTAAACAGGTGTATAACAGTGCAAGTCCTCATAGATTTAATAAGGCTAATGGCGAAGTTGAAAGTATACCAAGTGAATTCAATAGTCGTTCTGGAGCATTTACAGGCACAACTAATGTTGGTAATGCGACAAGCACTTCTAACAATTATAGCAATTCAACAATTGGTAATAGCAATATTAATTCAAGTAATACTGCTAACTCTTCAACAAATGGTTTTACAGGCTCTGGTAACAAAGATGTTAGTAGAATGTCAAAGGCTATTTATGGTACTACTGTTGGAGATGTATTGATGCCTAATCTATCTCGTAGGTATCGACAAGGTAGAGAGGCAGGCTACAATAGTTACAATAATGATAGTGCTAGTGCTGTTCTGCAAGAAGAAGCTCTAGCAAGAAACCAAGCTATGGCTGATGAGATTTATAAGAACAATGCTGTTTACAATGTAACAATGTCTAATGTGATTGAAAACCAAGCTAATGTATCACAAGATATATAAGCAATACTAATAATTGTACCTCACATTTATAAAATGTGGGGTACAGTTGTAATTTATGTAAGAAGGTGAAGTTGTGAAATACAAAATGATAAAAGAAATTAAAGCCAATATCAAGATGTTTAAATTCATATATATCGCAGATTTATTTTTTCTTGCATTTTGGCTTTTTCTAGGTTCAAATATGATGAACTTTGTATATTCCGGATTTCGTATTCCGTTTTTTATAGGTCATGCAATTATCGGTTTTATTGTTAGAGCTAAAAGCCCATATAACTGTGATAAAAGAATTTATCAAAGTATGATGATTTTATATAACAGGGATAGAATTTGTTACGAAGGAGTAAAGGATACAAATACAAAAGATAATCAAATGATTAAAGGTACGAAAGATATGTACAGCAACATAAGTCACAAGTATTTAGGCTGATGAAAGGGTGAGAAAATATAGTGCAACTTTTTAAAAAGAAATCTAAAACTGATGTACAGGAAGAAAAATTAAATAATAAGTTAAGAAATTTAGATGATGAAACCAGAGAAGCCTACGAAAAGCTCTATGGTAAGAAATTGGATAGTGATGATAGTGATAAGAAAGATAATGGTAAGAAACCAAAATCTATAAAGAAGAATGGCAAAAAAATTAAGAAAAAGAAACAAACACCTCAGCAAAAAACAATAGCTGAAGTTTTATCTATAGTTGATGAATACAACAGTGATGTATTTATCACAAAGAATGAACAGTATATGGACTTCGTTGGAATTAACTGCAAAGACCTCGAAAATGCAAGTGATGATGAAGTTATTTATGACTTAATAAATCTTACAAAGATGAATAAGTCATATGATAAGTGTTACAAGATTATTGGTATTAATTTTCCTACCAATACAAAGTCACAACAACTATTTTATCGTAATCTTATCGCAAAGACTGTTGACGATAATTTAAGACAAATACAAATTGAAAAGTATAATGAACTTGTTGATATTGAGAAAAACAATACTGACAGAGAATATTACTTTATGATATGGGGCGAAACATATGAAGATGTTATTGCTAATAGAAATCTTATTTTAAGAATGTTGAAACCGTCTAAGTTAGCAAGAGAACTATCTTTTTCTGAAAAACTACAACTTCTATTTAAATTGACTAACAAGTGTTCTGTATCGTATTCAAGCGAAGAATACGAGAATTACATAAGAGAAGTTGATGCTGATGAACAAGTAGAAATGTTAGGATACAATCCTTATCTACTAGCTAAAATCGGTGTGCAAGGTGGCGTTTCATTCAAAGATGATGCAGTTGTAAGAATAGGAAATGGTTATGAAGAATGTATAAGAATATTTGCTTATCCTTCTGAAGTGGACCGACATTGGTTGACTTACATTATGAATATTCGTAATGCTGTAACAACCCTTGATGTAAGAAATCTGGATTCACATGAGGTAAAGAAAGAAATTAATAAGAGTATTTCTGAATATGGCTCACGAGAAAAACAAGCAAAAAACTACTCGGATTACAGCGATGCTCACCAAAGAAGAACAGAATTAAAGCAACTTTACGAACAAGTATCTTCACAAGGTGAAGTTCTGAAAGAGATTGTTGCCAGAATTTATATTTCTGCTAAATCAAGGGAAGAACTTGATGAACAGGTTAAAAAAGTTTCCGAATATCTTGAAAAAGAAGAATATAAGAATACCGTTAACCTTAACGAAAACAAACTTGAATGGCAGTCATTATTTCTTAACTTGAACGAACAGGATAAGCTAAATAACAAGAGAAAGGCTTTTCCTATTCCTTCTTCAGTATTAGCAGGTGGCGACCCATTCCATTTTACTTCGCTCAATGACCCATATGGTTCTTACTACGGAACAACTACTACAGCAGGTGCAAGTGGTAAAGTTATTTTCGACTTATTCCAAGTTGATGCCTTGCGTACATCATATAACGGTTGCGTATTTGGGCGTATGGGTTTTGGTAAATCAACGCTGTTAAAGAAAATGTTTAGAGATAGAGCAGGTCGAGGCGATTACATAAGAGTTATTGACTGCGTTGGTGAATTTGAAGAATTGGCATTAAGATGTGGTGGTAAGGTAATTTCACTTGACGGTACTGATGGTACTATCAATTTCTTGCAAATTATGAAACTTGCAGAAACTGAAAGTAATAGTGTTAAGCAACATCTATCCAAGGTTAATACTATGTATCACTTCCTAAATCCGGAGTCCTCTGAAGCAGAGAGAACAGAGTTTGAAAACATCTTAACTGAACTATATGTTGAGAAGAAAGTTCTTCCTGCTGATAATAGTATGTATAACCAGTATAACATTACTAATCGACCTAATGACGAATACCCTGTTTTATCTGATTTATTAGAGTTAATTCACCGTAAACTTGACGAATTAAATTCATCAGATACAAGACTTAACGAAGAAAAAGTTAAATATCTTGTTGAAATTGAAAGAACAGTACATAACCTTGTTGCTAACTATGGTAGTATCTTTGATCGTCATACAACTATGACAAATCTAGTTGATGAACAGATTGTTGTATATAAAATCAAAGAACTCTCATCAATGAAACAGCAAATTTTTGATGCTCAACTTTTTTCAGCATTATCCACCTGCTGGTCTAATGCTATTAAAATTGGTACACCAACAAAGAAACTTGTTGAAGAAGGTGTAATTAGCAAAAGAGATGCTACACACTTCATGTTGTTCCTAGACGAAAGCCATAATACTATTAATGCAACTAAGCCTTATGCTGTACAGCAGGTTTTAAAGTACGCAAGAGAAGGCAGAAAATTCTTTGCAGGTATTTATTTGGCAAGTCAGAACATTCGTGACTTTGTTCCGGAGGGTACATCTGTAATTGAGTTACAGCAGATTAAAGAATTATTTGAACTATGCCAATACAAATTTATTCTTAATCAAGATAATAATGCTATTGAAACTATTAAGAATGTTTTAGGCAATTTAACAGAAAGTGAAATAGCTATTGTTCCACAACTACAGAAAGGACAAGCAATCCTGTCTGTATCAAACGAAAAGAAAGTTGTATTCAATATTAAGGTAACGCCTGAAGAACTTAGAATGTTTAAGGGTGGCATATAATGGAACAACTCATGGGTGCTATGGCACAAGTTGTAAAAGCTATTGTCAAGTGGATAAAGAGAGTTGTAATAGTTATAAATTCTATGGGCTTGCCATTATTTATAGCCTTACTTGTTGGTACAGTTATTACCATATCAATTGCAGAACAAAGTAATTCGTCATCTAGTGATAATGAAACTTCTATATCTGAAGAAGATGCAGGCGAAGGAACTGCACAAGACACTATTAAGTTCGCAAAACAATATGTAGGTAAAAATCTACAATACTTTTTGGACCACGATAACAGTGGTAGATTTTTTGGAAATCATTGGTGTGCTATGTTTTGTGGTTACGTTTTATATAATACAAACAAAGATAGTATAGCCTCAAAAACTTTTTCTGCCTCTTGTTCAGCGTGGAATTCAGCATTAAATAGTAAAGGCAAACTTCATTTAAAAGGTTCAAGCTATAATCCTAAAGCTGGCGACCTAGTGTTTTTCGGTAGTGGTGGTAGTGAACATGTAGGTTTAATAACATCATCTGATACAAAGAATAAAAAGATTACTACTATTGAAGGTAATAGTGGACAAGGACCTTATCCATGGGGTTCAGTTGTTACTGACGGTAATATGTATAGTTGGAATTACAGTTGGATATACGGTTTTGGCGAAGTTGATTATCAAGCAAAATCTAAAAAGGTTGATAGTAAATATATCAAGGCAAAAACCAAAAATTTTAAGTACAAACTTGAATATACCGGTACTAAAACAAAATTATCTAACAGTGAAATTGATGTTCTTGAACGCTCTTTATATAGAGAAGCAGGTGGCGAGGGCTTTGAGTGTCAAGTATATGTATGTTCAGCAACATTAAACTTATGGGATTATAGTTATAAAAGTTGGTCTTTAAGTAGAATGGTACATACTTATAGAATTTTTGAAACTGGTCCTAAAATTGATTCGGTTACTGAAAATGAAAAGAAATATGTTAAAGATGCAGTTAATTTTGTTCTAAATGGTGGTAGAGTTAAGGATATTAAGTATTTCCAGATGGGTGCTTATCATAATTGGGGTAACGGAAATCCTACACCGGTATGTAATGTAGATAATACATATTTCAGTAAGTAGAAAAGTTAACCATAGTACACATAACTGTGTACTATGGTTAGAATAGGAGAGATGTTAATAAAATGAGATTATTTAAAACAAAACAGTTTTATATTATCCTATCAATCGTTTTATTCTTTGGTATTATTGGTATGTCAGTATATTGGCATATGTGTAATCAGACCAGAGATGAAATGTCACAACTTCTAGTTGATAATAATGTTGGACTTGAAGCTGTTTATGACGATAGTGATAAAATTGCAGAATTTACAAAGTCTAAAAATGCTATAAATAATGAAGTTAAAAAACAAGAGAAACAAAAGGAAGAAGAAAAAATCAAAGACAAATCTGCCTCTGAAAGTAACCTTTTAGCAGTTGTAAATAAGTTTTGCTCAGCTATGTATAGTTACGACAGTAATACAAATCAAACCAACAGAATTAACCAAATAGAAAGTTGTGTAACAGCAAATCTCTATAAAAGTCTTGAAAAGGATATACAAGAAGATATAGAAGAAAATAAGGGCGACCTTTCACAATCTTATAAGATAAATAAAGTGTATTTTAAAAACTTTAATACAGAAGAACCGAAAGGATATATTGAGTTGTTAGTTACATACAGGTATAATAACGCAGGTTCTGGTGGTTATAAATTGAAAGGTAATTTAGAATTTACTCGTGATAAAAGTAGTGACACGTGGATGCTTTCATTATGTAATTTAAAGAGAGAATAGAGGTTGAAAAATGAAAGATAAAATTAAATCAATTTTAAGAAATAGAACTACATACATTGTTTTGTCATTAATATTATTCGCTATTTTTTCTGTAATGGTTTACTTCTTTAATCAGTCAAAGCAAGAACTAAACAATGCCTTTAATTTGTTAGAAGAACATAACATTAATTATGCTAGTATATTCAAACTTACAGAAGTAGAAACAACAACTACTACTGCAAGAAAAATTAATACTGCTGTAGATGATGCAGAATGTGAGAAAGAACTTACAGAAGTAGTAAACAAATATGTGTCATATAGATACAACTATAATGACAGTTCAGACAAGAATAAAATAAGAAATTGTATTCAAAGTATTACTACTACTGAGCAGTTTAGAAAAATGAAAGATGAATTAAGTGATGATACTTTCGTAATATATGAAGGAACAGATAATAAGGCATCAGTTAAAGATATTTATTATAGTGGACTAGATACTGTATCTCCATCTGCATATATGACTATTTCTTGCAATGATACTGCTCTTTACAACAAACAAAAAACTGTTAAAAATTATGATATGACAGCTACATTTAGTTTTTCTAAGGAAAAGAGTGGTTGGAAAATTAGTTCTATTGAACTGGATAATTATGACTTTGGAGATGATGATGACGAATGAAAATAAATATGAATAAGAGTAGTTTTGTTTCTGAAGTTGACGAAAATAAAGTTGCAGAGCAAAAGAAAGTTTCTAAAGTTTCTAATGAACCTTTAGGAAAAAAATTAAGAAATAAAATGAGAGCAAATGGAAATCTAATTCTTAAAATCACGTTTTTCATTATGATTGCTTTCTATGTTTTCTCTTTTTCCAGTAATTATATTTTTGCACCTAAAGAGGCTGATTTGCTTTATACACCGTTAAAGCAAGACAATCCTATTGATAATCTAAATGTACAAATTAATGATTGGAAGTATTCAAAAAGTCAAAATATGATGGAAGTTGATTTAACACTTGATGATGAATCAGCAGATTTATATGACCTTAGTTTTCTATCAAAAGCCAGAATGACAGGTAATGAACTACAAAATCTTGACAGTAAGGTTATGTATCAGTCAAGTAGCTACATAGTCATTTTTATAAAGGAAATTCCGGAGAATTATAATGAAGTATTATTATCTGTAACAAGTGAATTAAAAACTAATAATAGTTCTGAAAGTGTAAGTCTTTATACTAATAGATATAAGGCTACAAAAGTTGATAAAATAGCTAAAAAGACAGATATTGAATATCAAGTGGATAGACTTAATATTGGTTTGGAAAATTATCAAAACAAAATTGATAGTTCACAGAAGAAAATTAATAACTATAACAAGACTATTACTGATAGCACTAAAGAAATAGAGAAGTTAAGAGAAGAACAGCAGTATTTAACTACTGATGAAATTGCTGAAAGCGAAGATAAGATTAGTGCCTTCCAGCAGTCAATCAAATCTGCAAATGATAGTATCAAATCTGAACAGGATAAAAACAGAACTTATCAGCAGAAACTTGATGAAATTAAGTTAAAAATCAAGGAAATTAAGAATTAATAGTTTACAAGGAAAATAAAATCGGACAAATTGTCCGATTTTTGCCCTTGAAGAAGGTGAAAAAAGCAATGAAAACTAAAAAATATCCTAAAACTGTTGCAGTTGCAGGAACTCAAAACAGAATAGGTACTACAACGCAGGCGTTACAAATGTGTCTATATCTTCATATATTAGGCTATAAAGTATGCTATGTAGAATATAACAGTAATTCTCTTGTTTCACGATTTAAGAAGGCATTATATGATGAAATAAAAGATAATGATAAATATATTACATATGAGAATATTGATATGTATTATTCGTTAAGTAGGGAAGAAGAAAGCTACTTTAATTATGACTATGTAGTATATGACTATGGGAATATTAATGAAATTCTTGATGAAAAATTCTTACTTAATGATTATTCAATTCTTGTAGCAGGAAGCAAGCCCCAAGAAATATTATCACTATTATTAGTGCTTGAACACTACAACAATAAAAATATTAAAGTGTTGCTATCATTTACTAGTGAATTAGCATTAGAAAAGATAAATGAATTTTTGAGTAATGCAGTTAATAAATATTTTAGGATTCCATACTCAGATGAATACTTTATTTATAATATTGCTAATACGCAAATTTATAATGATATTTTTCGTTTTACTGAAGAAGAATTTACTGATGCAGTAAAAAGGGAAAAAAGAAGGAACAAAAAAAGCAAACTAAAATTTTTCAGAAAGGAAGGTAAGAGTAAAGAAAAAAATAAGAAAGTTAAAATTAAGGATAAGGGTAAAAAAACTAAATCATAATGAGAAAGAGGATAAAAAATAATGACAACACTAATTATTTGTTTATGTATTTTAGCATTATTTGTAGTAGTTATTGCTATTGCAAATATCAGAATTGTTCCACAAGCGTATGCTGTGGTAATTGAAAGACTAGGCTCATACTTTACTACTTGGGGTAATGGTTTACATCTAAAGATACCTTTCATTGACAGATATGCAAATACTGTTTCCCTTAAAGAGCAGGTAGCAGATTTTCCACCACAACCTGTTATTACAAAAGACAATGTAACAATACAGATTGATACAGTTGTCTATTATTGTGTAATTGACCCAAAGTTATATACTTATGGTGTAGAAAACCCTATTTCAGCTATTGAAAATTTAACTGCTACAACATTAAGAAACATCATTGGCGACCTAGAACTAGATGCTACTCTAACTTCAAGAGATGATATTAACTGTCGAATGCAAAAGGTTCTTGACGAGGCTACTGACCCATGGGGAATTAAAGTTAAGAGAGTCGAATTAAAGAACATTATGCCACCTAGAGAAATTCAAGAAGCAATGGAAAAGCAGATGAAAGCTGAAAGAGAAAGACGAGCTAAAATTCTTGATGCTGAAGGTGAAAGGAATAGTCAAATTCTTATTGCAGAAGGTCTTAAAGAGTCAACAATACTTAAAGCTGAAGCTACTGAACAGGCAAGAATTAAAGAAGCTAAAGGTGAAGCAGAAGCAATCAAACTTGTTAAGCAGGCAGAAGCTGACTCACTGGAATTACTTAATAATGCTAAACCTACAGCAGAAGTATTACAGTTAAAGAGTTATGAAGCTATGGTTAAGGTTGCTGATGGTAGATCAACAAAACTGATTATTCCTTCTGAACTTACTAACATAGCTAATACAACTTCAGTTGTAAAAGAAATCTTTAAAGATAATTCGCCTGCAAAGGAATAATACTTTATGAGAACAACCGTTAAACTAATACTACCTAGCAAAAAAGAAAAAATTAAACAGTTGGAAAATTATGAAGATACTTGTCCTTACTGTGATTCTAAAGTTATTTATATGACTGGCGAAAAATTTAAGAAAATAACAGAATATTATACTGATAACGCAAATATACCTAGTTATATGGATAATGCAGATATGCTTGTATGCTCGTCTTATCCGTTTTGCAATTCATATTGTATACCTTCACTAAACCAAGAAGGTTTGTTTGTCGGAACTGTGGCAAGTAAAGAATTAAGGAAACAAAGGCAATTAGCTCATTACTGTATTAATATAATTTACAAAACTCAAATAATTTCTACAAGGAAAGGCTGTTACTATTGGTTATCAAGAAATATGAAAACCAGACTAGAAAGAACTCATGTAAGTTTATTTAATATGAAACAAAGTAAGAAAGCCATACGATTATGTAGTGATTATATTAATAATAATATCGAAAATATTAAAACATTTAAAAACTTATCGGAAGCAGAGATTTACTACTTGCGTTATATTTTTGAAAAATATTGATAACAAGATTTTGACAACAAATTTGTCAAAAGATTTTCTACCTCTTTTTTTATTCCTACAGCAGTAGAAGTATTACTGCTGTAGGGATATTTTTATATAATTACTGATAAAATCAAATGTATTACTATATTAAAACTGAAATATTCATTAAATAAGTTATATAAATAGCAAAAAACTAAAAATAAAATAAATTTATAATTGATTTTTGTGAAAAATAAAGTATAATAATAGTAAAGCAAATAGTAACTATTTATATTTAATAGGTAGTTACTGTAAGTTAAATATATTGAAAGGGGTAGATACAATCCTTGATGAAAAAGTTTAAAAATTTAATAAGACAGCCAAAAGTATATAAGGCTTTGCTAGGTGTTTTAGCACTCTATATTGTATGGCTTTATATTTTTGGTGTAATTGTGGGGTTAATCTCTACAGGAGTCAAAGGGCAAGAAATGTCTTATGGTATAACTTCAGTATTTGGTTCGCTTTTTGAGTCACATTTAATTGGTTTATCCAGTTATATCTTTTTTGGGATAATTGTTATTGCCTTATTTTACAACTGGCGTAAGAAAGATTTAGCACATGAAGGCGATAGTGATAAGAGAGGCTTTAAATATTCCACAACAGGTGAACATGGTACTTCTCGATTTCAAAAAGATGAAGAAATTATGGAGAATTTCACGACCACAAAAAGACTTGACCGATTAGGACAAGATAGTGGACTTATTCTTGGTTCACTTGAAAGTAGTGGTGAAGCTATAGTCTATCCATGGAATGCTAGACTAAATCACAATGTTATTATCTTCGGTGCTCCCTCAACAGGTAAGACCACTTGCTTTATGTACAACCAGCTTTTGCAGTCATTTGTTGAACTGCAAAATGGTTATAAATCATCATCAATTATCATAGATACAAAAGGTGAAATCTATGAAGAATTTGGTGGTTTGGCTCGCAAGATGGGTTTTAAGACAAGAATTCTTAATTTGGTTGAATTTGAAAATTCAGATGGTTGTCAGTTTCTTAATCTTGTTTATAATCGTAAGAAAGGGAAAGTTGATGAAGCTATGGTCACTACTTTCGTTAAGATTGTTATATCTAATACACGAGATGAAAACAGTAAGAACCCAGATGAGTATTTTGAGAGTCAACTTGAGAATTTATTAGAGGCAGTTATTTTAATTGAGTTCTATAAGTTTGAAGATGGACTACAGGAAATGCCTACATTAGCTAGTGTAGTAGATGTTATTGACAATTTACTAGTAGCTAGTTTTCGTGGAGAATATACAACAATAGCTGAGAGTTATGCTATCGGTGATGGTACTCACAAGTCACGAGGTAAAGCAAATGCTGGAACAAGACATTGGCGTAAGTATATTAATGTATCTAAACAAATTGAAAATACACCTGCAACTTTGTCTAACAGACTATCTGTTATTCAAGCTGAGTCAGTAAAAGAGATGCTTAGCCATGATGATATTGATTTTGATGAACCTGCTACAGAGCCTTGTATGTACTTCCTTAGAATTTCAGACCAGAACAAAACATACAAGTTTATTTCAGCTTTGTTTTTGACTTTTCTGTTTATTCGATTAACAGCTATTGCAGATGCTAACAACAATCCAAATAACAAAGGTAGAACAGAATGTAAAGTTAAGTTTTTACTTGATGAATTCTGTTCAGCAGGTATTATTCCGGACATCAAGGAAAAATTCAGTACATTAAGAGGTCGTAACATTGATATATGGGCTATCATTCAATCTATGCCGTTATTTAATTCAACATATGGTCCAGATACTGCTTTAGCTATTTTAGGTAACTGTGCTATTAGATTACTTTTAGGTACTGATGAACCGGAAACTAAAAAATGGGCATCTAATGAATTGGATACAACTACAATAGTTGATGAAGGTAAGAGAACAGAAGCAGGTGCATATAAAGGAGCGTTAGCTACATACGGTACTAAAGAGAGAGATTTGATGACTGAAGGTGAAATAGGTTCAATGCCTTATGATGAAGAACTTATTTTTATTGATACTATGAATCCAATTAAATGCAAGAAGTTCTTTTATAAAAACCACCCTATTGCAAAACTCCTAGATGAAACATTACACGAAAGAGCTACTGAACATATCCCTCACTATAAGCAATTTAGTAGGGAATATACTAATATAGCCACTAATAATGTGACATCTTATTTCACCAACGCAGATAAATCATCAAACTTTGATGATGAAAATGATGATTACGATAAAGCTACAGCACCAACTACTACACCAAACAAAAAGGCTAGTAGATTTGGTGGACTAAAATAACACAAGAAAGGATATTCAATTATGGATAATGTAAAAGAAAACACTTCTCCAGCAGAAGAAAAAGAAGTAGTATCAAATGATGATACAGGCGTAACTGATACTAAATCAGTTGAAACAAGTGAAGTATCTGTAGAACCATCAGATAGTATGGAAACAACTAATATTACAAGTGATGATGTATATAAAAGTGAAGATGATACAGAAGAATATGCAGAAGCAGATACACCGGAAAAACCTTTTTCTACTGACAAAGAAAATGATGACGATAAAATCTTTAGTGACGAAGAAGATAGCGTTAGTGATGATGGCTATGGTTCGGCTTATGATTTTTTCGATAAAACATTGGAAAATTCAGATGTTGAAGTAGAAATATCTGAAGATGGAACAGCAAAAGTAGTTGAAGATGTAGTGGAAGAACAGCCTTCTACAAATGAAACTGCTACAGAAAAAGTTACCAAAAAGAAACCTTCTAAAAAAGAAGTTAGTAATGTTGAAACAATCTCAATTGAAACAACTGCTGATGAACAGTTACCATCTACAAAATTAGGTAAGAATAGTAACTTAAAGGAAGCTGATATTGACGACGAATTAAGTGATTTAGATGAACTTAATTCATCTAATAGTAAAGAAACGCTAAGGACTATTGAACGGAATTTCTATCACCGTAAAATCAGAAATCTTCCATTTAGAGATGAAGAAGGTAAACTTAAAAAGGCATATGAGTTTACAAAAACTGAAACTTTCCTAGATGAAAGCCACCGTCAGTTAAGAAGAATTACAGGCATTATTGCCAGAGCTGTTAAGTTTGATAATGGCACACCTTATGCAGAAGTTCATTATAATGTTAATGGTATTGAAGGCTCTGTATATATTAGAGTTGATGATATGGGATTCCATTACAAAGACAAAGCCAAAGCTATGTTAAAAGAGAATTTGAAGCCTAACATGGAAGGTTCACAGGTTCTTAATCTTCAAAGAAAAATTCTTAATGAACTGAATAGGAAATATACAACATATATTAATAATCTTGTTGGTGCTGAAATTGACTTTCTTGTTAAAGATGTTGACACAAACAATCTTGTTTATGGTGATAGAAAGGAAGCTATGTTACTATCAAGACGATTGAATTATTTTCCTATTTTTAATGGTCCTGCAAGAATTGAAGAAGGTGGGGTAACAACTGCTAGAATTTTAACAGTATTTGCTCAGACTGTAATTCTTGATATTCATGGAATTATTAAAAGAGTTCATTCAAATCGTTTAACTCGTAAGCCTTGTAGCAATCTAAATGAGTTATTCAATCAAAATGACAAGATTGAAGTAGTTATTACTGACCTTGAAGGTATTGAAGGCGTTAATGTAAACGGCAAAAACTTTGCTGAAGAAAGTGACAAAATATCATTCAATGTAGAGTCTGTTGCCAGTTTAAGAGAATATGACGAAATCTATGAAAAGTCAAAGACTTACGCTAGTAGACAAGTAGCTACAGCTGAAGTAGTAGGCATTAGAGAGAACGGTGCATTGAATTTGGTTTTTGCAGATGGCGTTCCTGCAATTTGCACTAACTACAACAGAAATCCTATGCCTCAACCTAGAGATAAGGTTGTTGTTACCGTCAATGAAATTATTAGAGTTCCTAGTGCTAGACAGGTTATGGTTTACTGTACTATTCAGAGAATTACTTACAGATACTCTAATAACCCTAATGAAATTCGTAGGTAAAATTACTAATGATGTTTGTATGAAATTACTATTTCATATACATCAAAAAAATGGTAAAAATTCGTAAAATTATTTATTTTATAGCTAGTTAGACTTTAAAAACACCCTCGTACAAAAATGTATGAGGGTGTTTTATGTAAAAAATATATAATATCGTTTCGCATAATCTTGTATTTTTTATAATAGTATGCTACAATATTACATGTAGGATATAGATATTTTTTACAATAAAAGAAGTGCGTACATGAAGTTTATACTTGATAGTGAATTTAGATGGGGAATAGATGCAGCTAATCGTTTTGCTAGCATGTTAAATAAAATTGAAAATTCTAATGACCCAATGGTAATAATAGATATGACAAAATACAAATTTATAAATGTTGGATTTGCAGTTTTGTTGTCTGCTATGTTTTATGTGAAGCCAGATAAAAGTGTTATATTAAGATATAACGCTAATGATGCAAAATGTGTTGATTTTTTAAAAAATTCCGGAATGATGGCACATTTTAAAAATAATAGAGAAGAATTATCAAAAAATTCTATCTCTTTTGGATTGGTTAAAGATTTGTCTGATGCACTGGCAATATCTAAAAAATTAATTAATCATTTGCCTGTTTTTATAAAAGATGATGATTTTAAAGCGAATATGATTTCTAATACACTTGAAATTATTTCTAATTCTTTTTACCATAGCAATCAAGAAAAGGTGTTTTTTGGAGGTTCATTTGCAAATGATGAATTGATATTTTCTATTTATGATTTAGGAATTGGTATTCCAAATAATGTAAAAAGATATAAGAATGATGATAATATAATTGATGTTGATGCTTTAAAATGGGCATGGGGCAAAGGCAATTCCACACTAAACGATAGTGTGGATTATTTAAGAGGTGCAGGTTTCCAGACATTAGAGAGTTTTGCTAGAGAAAATCAAGGACAAATTTTCCTTTGTAGTGGTAAATCTTGTTGTAAAGCTCGTAAAGGAAAGGTATCGTTTTACAAATTAGAGAATAGTATGCTAGGAACATTTTTTTCTATGAAAATAAAAAAAGATTTCAAACATGTATATGAATTGACTGAAGGGCATAATATAAAGAGGAGTGATTTTAGTGATAATTAAAATTAAAGAAATTAGTGAGAATGCACTATTTGAGTCTGATGGCATTAAATTGCGTAATATGATAATGGATTTCTGTAATAGTAATCACGATGAGAAAATACAACTTGATTTTTCTGGTATTACTTTATTTGCAACAATGTTTTTTAATGCATGGGTAGGTTATTTTGTGAAAAATAATAGAGAAGATATTTTAAACAGAATAGAAGCAATTAATATAAGTAAGTTAGGTGAAAAGACATTACAGCATTCAAGAGATAACGCAGAATATATAATATCTTTGTCAGACAAAGATATTAAAAAAATTGTAGATGAAAGTATGTAAAGGCAGTTATGGGTAATATTCTTAATATTGATAATGTTAATATAGAAAGCCTTAAAGACAAAACATTTTTAATTGATACCAATATTTTGCTATGGGCTTTTTATCCTAGTTCTATACGACCAAATGATAATGATAAGTGTTTAAAATATGCTAATTTTGTATATCAACTTTTATATGATAATCACATAGTTATAACAGCATATAATTTTTGTGAGGCACTTTTTGTTATTGAAAAAATTAGGTATAATACATTTAAACGGGTACATAATTCTAATATTCGTTTGAAACAATTTAGAAAAATTAAAAATGAACGATTAAGAGTGTATGGTGATATGTTTCTTTTCTATACGCTTATCCAACAATTTACAGGAGTTTCTTTAGTTGATCAAACATTAAAAATTAATATAATAAAAGACTTTATAGAAAATTATAATGAACACTTATTAGATTTTTTTGATTATTTTCTTTCTGATTTAAGTGATAATAATGATTTACCGATAATTACTGATGATGCTGATTTTAAAAGTAAATCAATTTCTTCTGATATTTATACATTAAATTCAGGATTATATAATCATAATTCATAATTACAGTTTGCTAACCCTCATACCAAAGTGTATGAGGGTTTTGTATGGAAAATTGAAATTTTAGCAGGTAATAGAAAAAGGTATTACGCCTGCATAGAAATTATAACGGTAATTTATTTAAAACATAGATAACCTGTAATTACATACTCTCATACCTATGTATGAGGGTATATTTTTTGCCATAAAATAAATTTTTACTTTACAAATTGGGAAAAATTGACTACAATAATAAGTGAAATTTTTCTAGCAAGATAATCAAAAAACATATAAATACTTGCAGGCGAACAGTGAAAAAAGACTTATTATTGATGAATAATTGGCAAGTATCTATATGTAGGCTTATTGTAAAAATACCATACTATATGTTGTGCTATTTTTACAATGAAAAGCACTACTCTTTGTTAAATTTTCACGAAAAGAAAAAAGTTAATAAAAAAGTAGTGACAAATAAGAAAAGTCGTACTATAATAAGGACAAATCAAATAATAAAATAAACATCATTTACTATTTGGTTTACACTTTTCTTGAATGATTTAGCTAGATAAATAGCGAAAAAGAAAAAATAAAATAAGCGAAAGGATGAGAATTATGAAAAGAAAAGTATTATCCGTAATTATGGCAATCTTAATGATGTCAGTAATTATTACACCTTTTACAGCGAATGCAACAAGAACTAGTATTGAACAAGTTGGAGCGATTAAAGAAGAAGGCGTTACTAGTGATGGTTGGAATTACTGTATATATGATGATGGTACTGCTGGCGTTATCGGATATAGTGGTACATCAACAACAGCAACATTACCTGTAAACATTGATAATCATAATGTTAAGTATTATGTTTCTCTGTTGCTATATTCTAATGAATATGGTACAAGTGGCGATAAGATAGAAAAACTAATTATTCCAGATACGAATTCTCCTATTGCTGTAGATGAAAACATCACTTCGGTTTTTAGAGGTTCTCTAAATCTAAAGGAAGTTCAGATTGGCACTCTATTTATCAATATAATTCCAAATAATTGTTTTGACGGTTGTAAGAAACTATCCAAAGTAACATTCTCAGATAAGTTTCTTGAACAGGCAAAAGTAAAGCAAAGCACAATCTTCAGAGATTATTGTTTTGCAGAGTGTTCCTCACTTAAAACTTTTGTAGTTCCGGAAGGTATTAAAGATATTTCTGGTAGTGCTTTTCAAAAGTCAAGTATTGAAAACTTTGTATTTCAAACTGAAAATACTGATTGTTACCTTACTTCAGTAGTTAGTGATTTAAAAAATGTAGTTCTTTTGAAAGATACATCTTCTGTTAGTTTTGCTAATGAACAGGAAGTTAATTATCCAATTAAGTTCTATGCTAGTAAGACTTCAAAGGTTGAAAATAATATTAAAGTATTAAAGGAATGGTATCCTCAAGAATATGGTATTGAATATCAACCAGTATTTGTTGACCTTGCTACTGTAAACATTGACTCAATGATTGAAGCATGGCAAAACGGTGAAGAACCAACTGAACCAACAACTACTTCAACAACAACTACAACAACTAGTACATCTACAACACAGCCTTCATCATCAAGCATTTCCACTCCAGATGAACCTGTTACTGAATCTACAACAGAAACTAGTACAACACAACCTTCATCAACAACTGAAACTAAACCACAAGTAGTAAAAGCAACTAGTATTTCACTAAATACTAATAAACTTGCACTAACTCGTTATGGTACTGATGTTAAGGAAAAGCTAACAGCAACGGTTACACCAAACGAAGCAACTAATAAAAAGGTTAAGTGGACTTCAAGTAATAATAAAATTGCAACTGTTGATAAAAACGGTTATGTAACAGCTAAAAGTAAAGGTGTAGCAAGAATTACTGCTACAACTACTGATGGTAGTAATCTATCAGCAACATGTACAGTAACAGTAAAACAAATGGTAACAATGATTGTTAATACAATGAATATTAACAGAGGTAGCAAAAATGTTAATAGAAAGTTACCTGTTATGGTAGGTAACAATGCTACAAATAAAACTTTAAACTATAGAAGTGGCAATTCTAAAGTAGTATCTGTAAATGCTAAAGGTCAAATTACTGCTAAAAAGAAAGGTACTGCAACTGTTAGTGTAAAGACTACAGACGGTACAAACATTGTAGTATATTACAGAGTAACTGTTAAGCAATTAGTAACAAGTGTTAAGCTAAATAAGAAAGCTATTTCTCTAAAAGCAAAGGGAAAAGCAAAGCAAAAGACTTATACACTAAAGGCTACTGTTACAAAGGGTGCTAACAATAAGAAAGTTAAGTGGACTACTTCAAACAAGAAAGTTGCAGTAGTAAATAGTAAAGGTAAAGTAACTGCTAAAAAGAAAGGCACTTGCTACATCTCAGTTACATCAACTGATGGTAGTAGAAAGAGTGCAAAGTGCAAAGTTACTGTAAAATAGGTTATCACTTCCTTTTATACCCTCTATCCATTTTGCATATGGTGGATAGGGGGTGATTTTTATATAAAATAATTAATTTTTGATTGACAATATTGTAAATGATGTGTATAATATAATTGCAGGTAGAGATACGCTGTACACTTGTGAAACCGAATTAGCGTTTAAGCGATATGTAATATCGTCGGACACGAGGAGAGCCACCATTTTTTGGTGGCTCTTTAAATTTAGGAAATGTATGAGGAATATAAGGACTATGAATATATTTGTTTATTCAGATGAATCTGGAGTTTTTGATAATAAACACAATGACTTTTTTGTTTTTGGTGGTCTAATAATATTGGGAACAGAGGAAAATAAGATATGGTCAAGGAAATATTCTAGGGCAGAAAAAACTATCAGAGAAAAAAGATTGAGTAGATTACATTTTAAAGATTGTGAATTAAAAGCTAGTCGTATATCAAATTCTGAAAAAGGCAAATTATTTCGTTCTTTAAATAATTGTTTAAAATTTTCAGCAATTGTTAATCAAAATGAAGTATTGTCAGAAATATTTGCTAGTAAAAAAGATAAACAAAGATACCTTGATTTTGTTTATAAAATCGCTGTCAAAAAAGCATTTGAGCAATTAATTGATTCTAATAAAATAAATAAATTAGAGATAGATAATATATTTTTTTATGTTGATGAACACACAACTGCCACTAATGGTAGATACGAATTGCGTGAGGGTTTAGAGAAAGAATTAAAAAATGGTACATATAATTATTTCTATAACAAATTTTACCCACCACTTTTTCCAAATTTAAAAAGTGTAAATTTGGAATTTTGTAATTCAGAAAATAAATTGCTTGTTCGTGCTTCAGATATAGTTGCAAACAGAGTATTTTATTTAACTAGAAATAACAACAATGATAAACTGAACAATATTAAAAATATGTATATTACAGAATTTCCCTATATTAAAATTAGAAAATAATATATTAGGTTTTTATACCCTCTATCCATTCTGCAAATGGTGGATAGGGGGGATTATATTTTCGGAAAATTTTGTTGTACCTATAGTTGAGTGATTGACATTTGAATAAAAAACATTACAATATAGGTGTAGAGTTATAAATTAGGGCGAGAAAACCCATGACTTTAGTCGTGTGGAGTGTCAATCATATAATTATTATATAATCAGAAAGATTGTGTTTTTTATTAAATAAAGAAAGGAAAATTTAAAATGGTTGTTCTTGCAATTCCAATAAACAAGCCTTTTGAGGTTGCCGGTGATAAGGTTGAATTATTTGATAAAAAAGTGAAAGAAGGTAAAGGCAAACAAATTCTTCTTGACAGACTCAAAAAACATAGTAAAGATGATATTGGGTGGAAGTGAAAAATTATTTTCTTTAAAAAGGCTACTGTGATGTTCTCACAGTAGCCTTAATTTGTTATTAATAAAATAATTTACTATATATTTTTTCAATTATCCCACTATCTATGAAAGTAGGTAGTGGGTATTTTTATGTCTGATTATTATAATAAAAATCTGATTAGTTATAAAATAAATTATAACACTAAATTAAATACAGCTATAAATTAAAATAAAACCGATAAATACTGAAAATATTAATAATAAAATAAATATTTTATTTGCAATTTAGGAAAAATATAGTATAATAAAATAAACGGTCAAATAGTAATAATATTTATTTAATAGGCAAATGAATATTATTAAGGACTAATTTATTATAGGAAGTGATGCTCTTGATTTATTTAACACGCCGTGAGCAAGAAATCCCCCACTTCTATAAGTGGTGGGATGAATTGCGTAAAACACGGCGTACTACAACAATACATACAATCACAAGGAGAACATTCTAATGGTAAACAAAGCAATAAAATATAGAATATATCCTAATGCAGAACAGAAAGTATTACTAGCAAAGACTTTTGGTTGCTGTAGATTTATTTGGAACACAATGCTTAATGATAAAAACGAATATTATAAAGCAAATAAGAGTATGTTAAAAAATACTCCTGCTCAATATAAGAAAGATTATCCTTTTCTTTGTGAAGTAGATAGTTTAGCTTTAGCCAATGTTCAAATACAGCTGCAAAACACTTTTACAAGATTTTTCAATAAGGTTTGTAGTTATCCAAACTTCAAAAGTAAGCATAGAGCTAAAAAGTCTTATACTACTAGTTTTGTTAATGGTAACATTAATGTTTATGATAACTATGTAAAATTGCCTAAACTTAAAAAGGTAAAGGCAAAGATACATAGAACTGCACCTAGCGATTGGATAATTAAATCTGCTACAGTTAGTCAATCTGGTAGTGGCAGATATTATGTTTCTGTTCTTTACGAGTATGAGAAAACTGTTGTTCCTATTACACCCACTAAAGAAAAAGTTATAGGTTTAGATTATTCTACACCTAACCTTTATGTAGATAGTAATGGTAATTCTCCTACTGAAAAACTGAAGTATTATAAACTTTCTGCTGAAAAGTTATCTAAAGAACAGAGAAAATTATCAAAAAAGGTATTTGGCTCAAACAACTGGATAAAGCAAAAGCAGAAAGTAAATAAAATACATTGTAAAATTGCCAACCGAAGAAATGACTCTTTGCAAAAAATATCTACTGCGATAGCCAAACAGTATGATGTTGTTGCAATAGAAGATATTTCAATTAAAGAACAAATACAAAGTAGAAAATATAAAAACTATAGAAAATCTACTTTAGATAATGGTTGGCACAACTTTACTACAATGCTAGACTACAAACTAAAAGAAAGAGGAAAACAACTTATTAAGATAGATAAGTATTATCCTTCATCACAAATTTGTAGTTGTTGTGGTTATACGAATCCACTTCTAAAAGAAGATAGTGTTAGAAAGTGGGTATGCCCTTCTTGTGGGGTAGTACATAACAGAGATACAAACTCTGCTGTAAACATAAAAAATGAAGGAATAAGAATATTAGGTATAGCCTAAATGCTCTTTTCCTAACATACATGGTAGGATAGGGACTATCCAAACCTATACGCTTGTGGACACTGTGTAAGACTTTCCTATATATCTTCCTTTTAGGTATGTAGAAAAGCAGTAATGGTTGAAACAAGAAGCTCCGACTTCTCTAAGTCGGAGTAGTTCACGATGA
>ENA-OOXM01000943-OOXM01000943.1-human-gut-metagenome-genome-assembly--contig:-NODE-943-length-23780-cov-6.786976_pt1 | contig 23780 bp, 16 predicted proteins | sample MGYA00241589_ERZ501347 | MGnify/ENA primary metagenome ERZ501347 (study PRJEB25962, sample SAMEA2042832) | human gut metagenome | biome: human gut; feature: human-associated habitat; material: faeces...
AGGAGAGGGGGTTAGGGGGTGAGGCCCAATTGCAGTTTATTTTACATATACCTTTTCTATCTCGACAATGTACATGGTGTGGAGCGAGCCGCCAGGTTGGTCATTGTACCAGCGTTCGAGAGCAGCTTTGTCGAGAAAATCCTCTGGAGTAAATTCTGAACGGAACATTTTGCGACCCTCAATGGTGAGGCGCGCTTCCTCATAAGTAATAGCACCGTGTTCTGTCTCAATGGGGGTAAGACCAGTCTCTTTTACTTTATCAAAGTCGCGACCAGACTTTGAGCCACAGAAGTTGTACACCTTACGCATCGCTTCGTCATGACCTAAGAACGACAGTGTCAAGTGATCATTCTTTTCAATCAAAGGATAAGTGTAGCGTTCGGGGCGTATAAAGATGAAAGCAACAGGTTTGTTCCACAACCAACCGATACCACCCCATGAGGCAGTCATCATGTTAAAGTTGTCTTTTGTTCCACCCGTCACCAACATCCACTCTTTACCTATCAGTTCAAAAGCATTCTCCTGTGCTATTGCTTCAATTGTTACTTCTTTCATGAGATATGAGTTTATGAGTTTAATAAGTTTATAAAGTTTAATGAGTTTACGAATTTAATCAGTTATAAAACTCATTAAACTCATAAACTCATTAAACTTATTAAGCTTATTAATCTTATTACAGACTTAATTCGATTACCTTCTTAACAGCGTCTTCAAGTCCTGTAGCGTCCTTACCACCAGCAGTAGCGAAGTGGGGAGCACCACCGCCACCACCCTTGATGAGTTTGGCGGCCTCACGTACTAACTGACCTGCATTGAGTTTGCGGCTTTCAACCAAATTCTTGCTAATCATCACCGTAAGCAATGGTTTGCCTTCGTGAGTTGAACCTAATACGCAAAGTGTATCATTAGGTAAGATGCTTGCTATCTGGAAGGCGAGGTCCTTCACGGCATTAGGATCGATTGCCGTGGGGATAACGCACTTGATAAGCTTTACACCGTCTACTTCTTCTGCATTCGCTACCAACTTGTCGCGTAAAGCAGTGAGTTTCTCCTTCACGTAGCCTTCTACCTGCTTCTTGAGTCCGTCGTTCTCTTCGATCGTCTTCTGAATAACGGCAGTGAGGTCCTTCGCATTGTTAAAGAACGACTTGAGGTTGGTGAGCAAGTCATGTTGCGCATAAACGCTCTCTTCAGCGGCTTCGCCTGTGATAGCCTCGATACGACGCACACCTGCAGCGACACTGCTCTCGCTCACGATGCGGAACAAACCAATGCGACCTGTACTCTTGGCATGGCAACCACCACAAAATTCTACGCTTTTGCCAAACTGTACGACACGTACTTTGTCGCCATACTTCTCGCCGAAGAGGGCAATAGCACCTAACTCCTTGGCTTTTTCCATGGGTACGTCGCGGTGATCTTGCAAGGGAATGTCCTCACGAATGCGGCGGTTGACAATGCGTTCAACTTGGCGCAATTCTTCAGGTGTAACCTTTTGGAAGTGTGAGAAGTCGAAACGTAAATAATCGGGCGTACAGAGTGAACCCTTTTGTTCAACATGAGTGCCAAGCACTTCACGCAAAGCTTGGTCGAGCAAGTGAGTAGCGGTATGGTTGGCCTCGCTACCACGACGTGACTTAACGTTTACTTCTGCATGGAAAGTATGTTCGGGGTGTGTAGGCAACTTCTTGGTCAAGTGAATGGGCAGATTGTTCTCGCGCTTAGTATCGAAGATTTCAACTTTTTCATCACCATCTACTAACACGCCTTGGTCGCCTACCTGACCACCCATTTCTGCATAGAAAGGAGTCTGATCGAGTACCAATTCATAGAAGGTCTGCTTCTTCTGCTGTACACGACGGTAACGAAGAATTTGGCAATCACCCTCGGTGAAGTCCCAACCTGTAAATTGAGTTTCGCCTTCTTTCAAGATTACCCAATCGTCTGTCTCAACTGCGGCTGCGTTACGAGCGCGTTCCTTTTGCTTCTGCATCTCGGTGTTGAAGCCAGTCTCGTCTACTTCGAGTCCGTTCTCATGACAGATGAGTTCGGTCAAGTCGAAGGGGAAGCCATAAGTGTCGAACAGGGTAAATGCCTTCTCGCCTTCTACTACGGTCTTGCCCTCTTGCTTTGTCTGAGCAATAACGCCTTCCAACATATTGATACCTGTTGAGAGCGTGCGGAGGAAGCTCTCCTCCTCTTCTTGCATCACACGACCAATGAGCACTTGTTGTGCTTTGAGTTCGGGATAAGCCTCGCCCATTTCTGCCACAAGTGTTGGCACTAACTTGCAGAGGAAAGCCTCACGCTGCCCTAAGAAAGTGTAGGCATAGCGAACGGCACGACGCAAGATACGACGAATTACGTAACCAGCCTTTGCGTTAGAAGGCAACTGACCGTCGGCAATAGAGAAAGAAATAGCGCGCAAGTGGTCAGCGATAACACGCATAGCCACGTCTATCTTCTCTTCTTTGCCATATTCAAAGCCTGAAAGTTCGGCTATCTTCTTAATAATGGGCTGGAAAATATCGGTATCGTAATTAGAGTTCTTACCTTGAATAGCACGAACCAAACGTTCAAATCCCATACCCGTATCGATTACGTTCATGCCTAATGGAACGAGTGAGCCATTGGCCTTACGCTCAAACTGCATGAACACGATGTTCCAGATTTCGATTACCTGAGGGTCGTCCTTATTGACCAACTCGCGGCCAGGCACTTGAGCCTTCTCTTCGGGAGTACGACTGTCGAGGTGAATTTCAGAGCAAGGACCGCAAGGACCGGTATCACCCATTTCCCAGAAGTTGTCGTGCTTATTACCATTGATGATATGATCGGCAGGTACGTGCTTTGCCCAATAAGAAGCGGCTTCATCGTCGCGCTTCAGTCCTTCTTCTTCAGAGCCCTCAAATATGGTTACGTAGAGATCTTTGGGGTCGAGATGAAGCACATTGACAAGATATTCCCAAGCATAGTCAATAGCTCCTTCCTTAAAGTAGTCGCCAAAGCTCCAGTTACCCAACATCTCGAACATGGTGTGGTGGTAAGTATCATGTCCTACCTCTTCCAAGTCGTTGTGCTTACCGCTTACGCGCAAACACTTTTGAGAGTCGGCACGGCGGCGAGGTTCAGGGTCACGTTGACCAAGGATAATATCTTTCCACTGATTCATACCAGCGTTAGTAAACATCAGCGTGGGGTCATCTTTTATCACCATCGGAGCTGACGGAACGATGGTATGTCCTTTCGACTCAAAGAATTTCTTATATGAGTCGCGGATTTCGTTAGCAGTCATCATTTTATATTTTGTTGTAATATTTTATATTTGGTGCAAAGGTAGTGCAAGGCGAGCGCAATGCAAAATGAAAGTCAAAAAACTTTCATTTTCATTGCAGGGTAGCAGTCTACCTTCGTGAAACGGTCTGTATAGTTGTTCTTCTGTAAGTGCGGTAAGAAAGAGGGTTGGAAACTGCTTATTACAACTGAAACAAAACTCAATTTTATGCTTGCCTATGAAATCTACGCAATGCGTTGGCGTATAGAAATATTCTGCTCTGACAGCAAACGCTTGCTGGGACTTGCGGATTGCTCCTCACGTGACTTTTTTGACTAATGTCCCACGCTATCCACATCACCACGCTCAAACGTATACTCCAATCTCCTGAACCCGTAGATCTCAAACTATGGACGCGCTCTGATGAAATCCAATGCTGGCACCACTGCATTTCTATTAGCTATGACTTCTACAAAGGCACGCGAAGAATGAAACTGCTGGATAGCAATGAAATCCGACAGTTATGAGCTGTGTGCGTGTTTGAAATAAATGGAATGGAGGTGTTTTTGTGATCCTTTGATATTTGGTACCAAAATGGTTGCCAATTTAGAAATGTATTCTTGACTTTGCACCATAACCAATAAAACTTAAAGATATGACGATAGTTAGTGCAAGAGATTTTAGAGCCAATCAAGGCAAATACTTCTCAATGGTAAATTCGGGAGAACATGTGATATTGAAATCACGTGAAGGAAACTTTCGCTTGGTTCCTGTGACTTCTTCTGATCCTATTTCTGATGACTCGCAGAAAATAGCCGCAGAGTTAAGAGGGGCTCTTCGTGAATTGAAGGAGGTTATTGCAAGAAAGAAAAAGCTTAGCACACTTGATAGTCTAATTGATGAATTATAATTGATGAATTATAATATAATCACTTCAAGCTACTTCAATGTAGCTGCAAAAGGTTAGTAATGTTTAAAAAATAACTTCCGCAGAAATTCTACGGCTAAGAGTTTTTGATGAGATGGTTTCACTTAGAGTTTTCTGGTATTTGGCAATTGAGCTAAACATAAACTGCAACAGAAAAATTGCGGAAGTTATTTTTTGAATATTACTTAACTTTGCAGATGAACTTTTGATAGCATCTCTGCAGATTTCCGTATATTGGTTGAGTGGTTCTGATGTCATGTTACTTTAAGCTTAGTACACTATAAAGTTACTGATAATCAGCCACTTAACCAAATTGTATTAGTTGCATTAGGTTAATTAACTCTCTCATTTTCAAACGATTACATTAGAATTAACAGAGTATAGGTAAAGAAGAAAGCAAGTAATATTCTGAACCATTCTACCCCATTTTTATAGGCACACCATGTGTATTCTTCACTTCTTTCATAACGAATACACTATGGAAATAGCCTACGCTATCGATGTTGCCAAGCTTGGTACGCATAAACTCCTGGTATGACTCCATATCGCGAGTTTGTATTTTTAGCGTGAAGTCATATTCACCACTCGTATTATAGCATTCCGTGATTTCTTCGATATCTTGTATTGCTTCCATAAAATCATCCATCAGCATTTGCGAATGGCGCTTAAGACGCATATTACACAACACCGTCATACCATTGTCCGTCTTCTTAGCATCGAGTATGGCATGATAGCCTTTGATAAAGCCCTCACGCTCCAATCGCTTTTGGCGGTCGAAGGTGGGCGAGGTTGAGAGATTAACCCTCATTGCAAGTTCTTTTACTGTAAGCGTACTATTCTCTTGAAGGATGTGCAATATCTTGCGATCTATACTATCAAGTTCCGAGAATTTCATTTATTGTAGAATAATATTCTGTTATTATAAAGTTTTTAAGCACAAAAGTAGCATATTTTCCTTAACTCACCAAATATTCTTTGTCGAAACACGCAACTATCATACCTTTGCAAACGAAATAATGATAACAACAAAACAAACAACAATCATGACAAAGACTATTAATGGTATTCAGGTTCCACAGCGAGCTGATTTCGTAGGCAGTTTTCTTCGTCCTGCTAATCTCAACGATAGCAATCGCGACGAATACGTAGCACAACTGGTAGAGAAGCAGAAGAAATTAGGCTATACCCTCATCACAGATGGAGAATTTAATCGCACATTCTGGCACCTTGATTTCTTTTGGGGCTTTGGTGGTGTTACCCATGAGCCTGGTGGCGATATAGCCTTCAATGGCGAAACTGCACGTCTTGACAAAGTTTATCTCACTGGCAAACTTACTGCACAGCCTCATCCATTCATCGAGGCTTATAAGAAGCTAAAGAAATATGAAGACGATAAGCATATCGCAAAACTCACCATTCCTGCACCAGCACAGCTATTCCAACAGCTCAACCTACCCAAGAACTTCCTAGGCACAAGAGCCATATATACTAATATCAATGACCTTATAAACGATATTGCTGCTGTATACCAGGATTTCATTCGTCAGTTCTATGCCGTAGGAGGTAGATATCTCCAGCTTGATGATTGCTCGTGGGGAGCAATTTTAGGTAGTTCAAATTCTATTTCTTTACAGCGATATAAGGAATTGGGTAGCAACCTCGATGATGTAAAAGAACAGCTACTAACTGTCAACAACCGCGCTATAGAAGGTCGTCCTGCAGATTTGGTAGTGGCAACACACATTTGTCGTGGTAACTATCATTCTACATGGTTTAATAGTGGCGCCTACGACTCTGTAGCCGATTGGGCTTTTGCTCGTGAGAATGTAGATGTGCTATATCTTGAATACGACGATGAGCGCTCTGGCGGCTTTGAGCCATTAGCAAAGGTTAGTCCAGACAAGCATGTGGTACTCGGACTGATAACCACCAAGCGCCCTGAACTTGAAGACGAGGACGGAATTATAGCTCGCATCCACGAGGCTGCCAAATACATACCATTGGAGCGTCTTTCGCTCTCGCCACAATGTGGTTTCGCCTCTTGTGCAATTGGTAATAAGCTTACTGTTGAGCAGCAATGGGCAAAACTACAACTTGTAAAGCGTATCTCGGAGAAAGTATGGGGATAAGGAGGCAATATTGTAAAAACAGCAAATTGATTACTATAGAAATGCAAGTGTCAAATATATGACACTTGCTTCACCTTTATCCAATAGTCTTCCTGCATCTATTTAGCATCGACATTGATTTCTCTTTTGCCAAGTCAGCCCGCTTTTACCCAAACCTTGTGGCTACCTTTTCCTTTTGATTCGGAAGGAACCTCGTCGCCTTCAGACAGCTTTTTCAGTTCGCCAGAGGCGGATGTGCGGCTAAGGTTGTTAAGGGTTGCATATTCTTGCAGGATAATAACTCCATGCTTGTCAATCCAGTTGGTGGCACGCTTAGTAATGTTTTAAAAAATAACTTCCGCAATTTTTTCTGTTGCTATTTGTGTTTAACTCATCATCAGATGCTCTTGAACGCATATTTTCTGCGGAAGTTATTTTTTGAACATTACTACCATTGTTTTACTTCGAAAAAGATAATCCCTTTCCGTAAAAAAAAAATAATCATTAGAATTGAAAACCAACCCTCAGTCCAACGTTATGCTCCTCATAATAGGTATTCATGCCCCAAGCTAAACCAATGGTCAAAGCATATTCCTTTGCCAAGGGCAAAGCTATGCCTATAGTTGGGCTGAAATACCCCCCCATTAATTGTATCGAAGCCAAGTTTGGCTTCAGCCCATGGATTCACTTTCATTGTTTTCTTTGAGAAATATGCCTTAGTGTCAAAATAGATTGGCAGCATCTCATTTTCATAACCAATACCTCCACCCACAAACCAGGTCTTATTGATTTGGTATCCATGTGTTGTAAATAGGGCTGCGCCACCACATCCACAAGAGAGGTCGGCATTCAACCCAAGAGCAACATCGCCTTTATAGCCTTTGTTGCGATAACTGTTTGCTTGCGCAAAACTCATATATGGTATAAACACCAAAAGAAAGAGTAAAACTATTTTCTTCATATTTGATATTCATATTTCGTGATTTCTTCCAACTCGCAGAACTGCACATTGTAATCTTTGTCAAACTTAAAGAGTCAACTAGCAAGTGCAATATTACACACAAAGTTTGAAAAGCTCCTCTTTGGGTGTTGAGAATTTGAGTTTTTCTCTTGGTATTGTATTGATTTTCTTTTGCACTTATTATAATAAAGCCATCTGTAAGAGAACTTATATCAGTCCCTTTGGGTATGTATTGTCGTATTAGTTTATTTGTGTTTTCAACTGCTCCTTTTTGCCATGAAGAGAAGGAATCAGTGAAATAGACTTGCACATCTAATTGTGCTGTTATCCATTTATGCGCTGCGAATTCACTGCCATTATCCGTTGTTATAGTAAGTGATTTTGCTGTCAGCTAAGAGCGGATACCAATATCCACTCATTCTGTAATAGCTTATGTTTTGAAGCAATTATTTTGCTCGCATTTCATCATTGAATTGCAAGCCACGACTTTTCAGTATTTCAATTTGTTAATCAAAAGTTTTGATGGTTTTGGTATATGGAAACTGGGACATAAACGTATATAAACAAAAATAACTCACCCTGAGCGCGCTGTTCTAACGGGAAGCGGGGTGAGTGTGTTGCCGCGAAAGTACAAAGTATATTTGAATAATATAATTTTAAGAATTGAAATTTTACATAAACATCTACTCAAACAATATGGTTTGGTTGGAATGCTTACATTCCAACGAGAGGTAGTTGGTTAGAATATGTAATCCTCAAAAAATAAAAGGGAGAAAGCCTGTAAACTTCCTCCCTTGTTTCTATGTCAAATGAAAAAAATTAGCGCAGTTTCAGAATGTAGTGTTCTGCAAGTTCGCCTTGATTGACCGTGCCTAAACTATCTGACAGCATATAGCCAGTTTTAACACGCTTATAGTAAGTCTTTTCTCCTGAAGAAGGAGTGACCAGTTGAATCAAGTCTTTGCCAATCAAGTGATAAATTCCGTTTGTCTCAAAGTTTGCATCCTTTTCACCAATGTATTCCTGTTTGTAAGAATACGTACTGTCTGCATTTACAGTCAGTGAAGTACGGATACCTTCAGATGATGCGGCAGGCAAAGTGCCTTCAAAAGTACCTGTCATGACAAGAGCAGTTGTATCGGTAGCTGTTGCGACTGCGGCAGTAGTTGCCTGATCCGTAGTTGCAGCCTCTTTCTTAGGGCTGTTTGTGCAAGCTGCCATGCTAATCAGCAAAGCTGCGGCCAAGGTTAGGTTCGTCTTTTTCATGCCTAAAATCCTTTTTTTAAAAGTTTATCTTAAACTGATGCTTTTTTAAAACGCGCAAAAATATATACTATTTCTGAAAAGAGAGAATAATATCTTGATTTATTTTCGACTTTAACATTGTTATTTGTACTAGTTGCTAAACAAGGTATTGCTAAACAAAGTGTCACTGAGCAGAGGATAGTTAAATAAAAGCTGCTATTCTAGTTTAAAATAAAAGGATGCCGTGAGGACTTCACGGCATCCTTGTTTATTAGTAAATAGAATTTACTTCTTCAAAATGCGAAGTTTGTAAGTTAATGGCTGTTCTGGAACGCAGAAGGTGCGGAGTGTGCCTACATCTTGTCCACATGAAGCGTTGCCCACACCACGCATAGCAGCGTCGAGGTGAAGAACGGTGTAAGGACGAGCCTGCATTTCCCAATAATGGTTGGCATTCATTAGGTCAGCGTCTGTATAGGGAAGGGCTGAGAAGTTTACCTTACCTTCTGTTACTATCTTAACGCCAAAACCTGCCTTATCAGAGAGAGTGAGTTCGCGCAAACCTTCGCGGTTGCCTGTGCTTTGCGGCTTCATATTGGGTTCTACCATGTCGGCCACGGTCGTAGTGTAACGTCCTACCGTAACACCGTCGCAGCGATCGTTGGCATTTTCCCACGGGCCGAGCGCATAATAGTCAACCTTAGAGAGTGAAGAGTCTAGCATGCATACAAGACCTGCGCGACGCAACTCCGTTGTATGAGGTGTGAAACGTGCCGCTACGTCTACCATTCCTTGTGGATAGATTGTGTAGTCAATTTCTGTGTCGCAGAGCGAACCCTTACGTACAGTCTTCACTACCGTGTTGCCGTTCATCTCTTCTACTTTGATTGTACCCTTCGGTTGCAAGCCATTGCTCGTATTGCCAAAGCGATCGTTCTCTATCCAACGGTGGTTGCTATATTCAAAGCCTTCATTATTGGCGATGATGTTGCGACCGTCTAATGCGAGGGCCGTGAGGCGAGCAGTCTCGTTGTCGAACGTCAATTGTACATTGCTATTGCCAATAATCGTCTTGTCGAGCGAGAGTGTTTGCAACATTTCGGGAGCTTTAGCATCTTTCTTTACCTCTGCTAAACGACCACGTTGGCTGAGTTGGAATTGCTTCAATGCCACTTCATGTCCTGCAGCAGCATAACGTTGTGCAGCGCGGAAGACCACGTGGAGTGTAAGCATTACCTCCGTACCCATTGTCTCTGCCTTTTCAAGATTAGCCTTGCCTAACTTTAAGGTAAGTTGTGTGCTTTCGCCAGGAGCAACGGAGGGCAACTTAACGCTCTTCGTGCTAACTATATTGCCATTCTTTACCACGTCATAGACGAGGTTCATGTCTTGCAAGTTTTGGAAAGCATACGTATTGCGCAGCGTTATGGTAGCTATATTCTTAAGCTTATCAACCTTATCAAGTGTAAACTTCACAAATTGGTGAGCGGCTTTCACCTCCTTGAGTTTGGCAGTCTCTTGGCGCAAACCATTGATGATACCATTGCAGCAGAAGTTGCCTTGGTGAGGGCCAGGGTAGTCATAACCTGTTGTGAGACGGTAAACGCCTTGTTTCATCTGTTGTGGGTCGAAGATAGATTGGTCTACCCAGTCCCAGATGCAACCACCAATCGTTGCATTAGATTTTTCGATAGCGTCCCAATATAGGTTTAAGTTGCCAATGGCATTACCCATAGCGTGTGCATATTCACAGATGAACATTGGCTTGTCGAGGTTCGACGTGTTGTCTTTCATCCAACCCATACCAGGGTACATCTTAGAGTAGAAGTCAGAGTAACGTTCACCACCGTAAGGCAAACTAATGCGTGTACCTTCATAGTGTACGGGACGTGAGTCAAGGCGTTTCGCTGCCTCGTAGCAATCCTTAAAGTTTGCACCTGCGCCAGCCTCGTTACCCAAGCTCCACATCACTACGCAAGCGTGGTTGCGATCGCGCAATATCATGCGGTCAATGCGGTCGACGAAGGCAGGTATCCACGACTGACGGTCAGAGATGCTTTGGTTGGCATGGTCCTCAAGGTCAGCTTCATCGACGGTATAAAGACCATAGTAGTCGTACATAGCGTACATACGTGCATCGTTCGGATAGTGTGAAGTACGAATGGTGTTGATGTTGTTTTGCTTCATCAGCGTAACGTCGCGCAACATCTCGTCTACGGTCACGGCACGGCCGTGCTTAGCAGAAGTGTCGTGACGATTAACACCCTTTAAGAATACACGCTTATCGTTTACATAAAGCAGCGAGTTCTTTATCTCTACTTTGCGCAAGCCTACTTTGGTAGAGAAAGCCATTTCGTCGTGCCCTTGTTCGTCCTGCTGAATGATACGCAGTGTGTAAAGGTTGGGAAGTTCTGCACTCCAAAGGTCGGCATTGGGAACGTCGAGCGTAATCGTAGCCTTTGTACCATTTGCGCCCTTGAGTTCTACATCGTCTTCTTGTATCTCGATGCCCTTAGGACTGAATATCTTGGCTGTCACCTTCTTGCTACCGCTGAGGTTGTCGCGATTGTCAAGCGTGAGTTCTACTTTTACCTTGGCCATACCAAGACCGGTGTTGTCGTCGATGTCGATGTCTGACGTTACGTAGTGGTCGCGCACGGCCATTTTGGGTGTATTATAGAGGTATACTTCGCGGAAGATACCACTCATGCGGAACATATCTTGACACTCAAGGTAAGAACCGTCGCTCCAACGGAACACTTGTACGGCTAAGCGGTTTTCTTCGCCAGCCTTAAGGTACTTCGTTATGTCGAACTCGCTCACGTTGTTAGAGCCTTGCGTATAACCTACGTACTGGCCGTTCAACCATACGAACGCAGCTGAGTAAATGCCACCGAAGTGTATGAATGTGCGTTGGCCGTTCCAATCGGCTGGAACGCTGAAGGTGTGAACGTATGAGCCTACGGGGTCGATGCCATAGTTCTTGCCACCGTCGTTAAACCCTGGACGCGCTTTGATAAAGGGTGGTGTGTTGGCGTGAGGATATTCTACGTTGCAATAAAGTGGTTTGTCGTAACCTAACATCTCCCAGTTAGAGGGCACAGGAATGGTGTCCCACTGGCTTACATCGAAGCCGTCCTTCCAGAAGTCGAGGGGACGTTGTGAGGGTTCGGGGACGAAGTGGAACTTCCATGTGCCGTTTAAGGGCAAGTAGCGACTGCTCTTAGGAGCGGTCCATGGAGTGTTGTAGTAAGCCTTGTCGGCTAACATCTCTTGCTCTGAAGCGTAGGGCATGAAAGTAGCAATGCCTGCTTCTTTATTCTCACCAAAGATTGTTTCGTCCTCCCAATAGGGTGACTTGATCTTGGGCTTCTCTACTTGTTCAAATCTCACCCATGCGGCTTGGTCTTTGGCATTATAAGTCACCAACTTGAGTTGTCCGTCCTTGAGTGCATACATCTTCTCAGCCTTAGCCTTGTTGCCAGCCGAACGAATGATGTACGTGCCAATGTGGCCTGCTACGGGTTCGAATACAAATTGTGCATTGTTCCACACGCCGTCTTGTGCTGGCCATTGCAAGATGTAGTCAATAGAGGCATTGGTGCCACCATCGTCAAAGTTTTGGGTATAGAAAGCATTGCCAATGACGCGACGGTCGAGATCGAGCATCTTGACGTTCCAATATTGACCACGATTTATCTTGTCTACCTTTTCGCCCACAATATGGGCATTGTTCTCACCTGAGTCGCCATTGCCCAACACCCATTCGGGGTGTTGCACCGAACGAATGCGATAGGTCAAGTCGGCATCAAATCCTGAGTGGGCAGCCTCCTTGATAGAGAATTGTGCAGCCTTGTTGCCAGCAGCTTTACTCTTTTCGATGAGTACTAACTTATTGCCTTGTACGGCAGCGGCCATTGTGGGGCGGTTGGTCGGAATGAGGTTGACGTACTGGCCGTCAGCTACGACCTTCCAAAGTTGGGCTTCGTCCGAACCATTATTTTCACCTAAGGCTAAAGCATCGCCTTGTGTGCGAATGGCCTTATTGGTAAAGGGATTAATCATGCGCCACGAACCAGAGAGCTCGTTGAGCGTAAAGTGTTGGTTGGCGTTGTTGTCGTTTTGCTTTGTGAGATCTAATCGGCCTTCTTTGCCAAAGTCTACGACTTGACCTTTCAAGGCTGACACAATGTGATAGAGTTTGCCTTGCTCAAACTTTTGCGCCTGCAAGCTTGTCATGCTCCAACACAACGTGAGTAGCACGATCAACCAACGACTGATAAAGCGTTTTTGAGTCATTTCGATTGTTTTTTTAGTTGACGAGTTCTTGGGTTAACAAGTTGACGAGTTAACGGGTAAGTTTGTCTTTTTATTAAATGCTTGTTGATATTGTTCATCATTAAAGATTTAAGTAGAAAACAAACTTACCTGTTAACTCGTCAGCTCGTTAACTTGTTAACAAAAACTCTTGTCAACAAATTATGATAAGAATAATATGATAGCTTGTGCTACCAAGATACGTAAGAACATTGATAAGGGGTAAACCGTAGAGTAACCAACTGAAGCGGCATCATTATTGGCCGCTTGGTTGGCATAACCTAATGCGGGGGGATCGGTGTTAGAACCTGCGATGATACCCATCAGTGTGAAGTAGTTCAACTTGAAGCGCCAACGTCCTACAAAGCCCATGATGAGGATAGGAATAATGGTAACAAGGAAACCGACCCAAACGTAAGTAAGTCCGTCGCCCTGAACTACAGTGTCCCAGAAGTTGCTACCAGCCTTAATACCTACTGCAGCGAGGAAGAGGATAAGACCTATTTCGCGCAACAAGAGGTTGGCTGAAGTAGTGGTGTACGTTACCAAGTGGAACTTATAACCATAGGCACCAGCCAAGATGGCGATAATCAGCGGTCCACCGGCCAAGCCCAACTTCAATGGAGTGGCCATACCAGGGAATTGGAAAGGAATGCTACCAAATATGATACCTACCAAGATGCCCAAGAAGATAGCACCTACGTTGGGGTGGTCAAGACGTTTCACTGAGTTACCCAAAAGGCGCTCTACGCGGTTGACATTATCTTCAGGACCAGCCACCATCAAGCGGTCGCCAATTTGAATACGCAATGAGCGGTCGGCGAAGAGGTTCATGCCCTGACGTGTAATACGCGTAACGTTCACGCCATACATAGAGCTAAAGTGCATCTCGCCAAAGGTCTTACCGTTCACCTCAGCTTGCGTTACCAAAATACGCTTTGATACGATAGGAGCCTTTTCGGCCTGCCAGTCTACTTCTATCTCTTTACCGATAAAAGCAGTAGCGGCTTCAGCATCGTCCATAGCACAAACGGCATTCATCTCGTCGCCAACGTGCAGCATGGTGTCTTTGGTGGGTGAGAATATTTCCTCGTTGTGCTTAAAGTGGGTACAAACGAAGGTACGCCCCAAGAATTGGGTTAGTTGAGAGAAGGTTTTACCCTCCAAAGCTTTGTTTTCGACACGGAGTGAGAGGTGGTGGGGCTTAGCGTGCGGATTGTCCTCTTGTGACATTCTGATTTGCTCTTCCTCCTTTTCGAGTTTGATGCGGCAAATGTAGCGAATGGCAATCGTTGCACCAATAATGCCCACAACGCCTAAGGGGTAGGCGCAAGCGTAACCTGCAGCAATGTTCTGTCCATGCATGTCGATGCCCAATGTATTAATAGCTTCTTGTGCAGCACCCAAACCAGGTGTGTTAGTCACCGCACCATAGAGTACACCTACCGCCATAGGCAGACTTGTGGGATCAGTGGTGTCGAACACCAAATAATACAATCCAAGCAACACGACAACGTTAAGCAACACGATGCCAATAGCCACCAAGTTCATTTGCACACCGTCTTTTTTAAACGATTGAAAGAAACTGGGGCCTACTTGCAAACCGATACAGTAGACGAAGAGTATCAGTCCGAAGTCCTGAATAAAGTTCAGTACCTTTGCTGGACAAGCATATCCGCCGTCAGGGTCGGTTATGCCCATGTGGTGGTAAATGTGTCCCACCACAATACCTGCGAACAACACGAAGGTAACGCCTAACGATACGCTTCCCATCTTAATCTTGCCCAGCACTACGCCTACGGCAATGACCAAGGAAAAGAGCAACACGATGTGCGCCACAGAGTCGGTCGTCGAGAATAGAGATGAAAACCAATCCATGGTTGTAAAAAGAAAGATAATTGTTATTGATTGATGATTTTGTTTTGCAAACTATAATATAGCCTTTTTATCTTGTAAATGAATAGATTTGAGGCAAACTTATGCATAGCTCTGCAAATATAGGCAATGTTTTGTTATTGGCAAAATGAACGTGAGCATTAAGTCGCGTAAGGACTGGTAAACTGCAATTTGTCACTCTTCCACCTTGCAAGATTCATATAGCTTCTTGTAGAATTTGTGTTTGCAAAGTGTGTCTTTAGCTCCGAGAATGATGAGTTTAAAGCGAGCTCGTGTAATGGCAACGTTCATGCGACGTAGGTCAGAAAGGAAACCTATCTGTCCTTCATCGTTAGAACGAACTAAACTAACTAATATTACATCACGCTCTTGACCTTGAAAGGCATCTACCGTATTCACAGTTATCTGTTTATGTAGAGGGCGAAGATAGTCGTCGCGTTTAATCAAACTTCGCAGGTATTGCACTTGCGCTCGATAAGGCGAGATGATACCAAAGTCAATACGTTCGTTAATTAGGCGGGTGCGCCCCATGCGTTCAGCATAGTTATGAAGGGCTTGCAGCGTTAGGGCAGCTTCTGCCTTATTGATACGTCCGTAGTTGCTACCAACAAATTGCTCCGAAGCTTCTGTGGGTGTTTCAATCCACACCAAAGAATTGTCCAGCTCGTCGAGTAAGGAGCGATGGCGTACTTCGGGGGCAGCCTCTAATTTACCACCATAAAACCATTCACTTGAGAAGCGCATCAGCGTTTCGTTCATGCGATATTGCACACGGAGCATTCGCACCGCTTCTGGCTTGTTTTCTGCTACTTGTTCCATTAATGTGCGGCCTAACCCTCCGCGCATGGCTTCTTGGCACTTAATGGTTGGGGGCAACTGTTGGTGGTCGCCCGCAAAAATGACGCGGTCGGCCTTTTGTAACGGAATCCAACAAGCAGCTTCAAGTGCTTGAGCAGCTTCATCTATAACCAACGTATGGTAATGTTGCCCGACCAGTAATTGATTGGCTGCACCTGTGAGTGTACAAGCAATCACACGGCTTTGGTCGAAGAGGGCATGACGAATGTGCATTTCAAGTTCATCTGCGCGTTCGCGTAGGCGAGCCACTTTCTGGTGGAAGTTTTCGGGACGTCCCTTTCGCGGTTGACTATACAGTTGGCGAATGCTACGTCTGATTTGCCACAAGGTAGGATAATCGGGGTGTGACTCAAAACGGTGTTCGTAGGTGTTGGCTAACATGCGTTCCGTTACGCGGCTTGGATTTCCAATACGCAAAACCGATATGCCACGGTCAGAGAGTTGTTGACATATCCAATCAACGGCTGTATTGCTTTGTGCACAAACCATCACTTGCGGTTCACGTCGGAGCACTTCACTAATGGCTTCGACCAAAGTGGTAGTCTTACCCGTTCCAGGAGGGCCATGAACAATCAGTACGTCCTTGGCTCGTAGCACATCACGCACAGCTTGTTCTTGCGAAGCATTGAGCCAAGGTAAACGTAAGGGTATGGCACTTTCTGCTCCCCAACTTATAGGTGCAGCAGTGTGGAATAGATCACGTAGGGTTGCCAGTCGGTTCCCTTTTGCTTCCATAACGTGGTGTAGGGCTTCGAACATCACGCGATAGGCATAGTCGTCGAAGTGGAGTTGTATGCCTAAGCGTTCAACACTTAACAGTTGTGCTAAAGCCGTTTCGTTAGGCAATTCTACGACCATACGATCTTCTTCCGCATAACTTACAGTAGCCTGAAAGTTAAAGTAATGGAGTAAGCCTGTACCGTCTTGCGAAAAGAAGCACACTTGTCGTCCATACTCAAAGTTGTGTTCTATATCGGTATCTGCCGAACGGGTGATTTCAACGACAAAGCGGTCGAGCGAGTTATAATAACTTCGCCCGACCGTAATCGGAAACCAGCAATCGCCTCGTTTCACCTTTCGATCAATGCCCATCATTTCTGTGTCACGTTGAAAGGACTGCTTTTCGTATTCATATTCCTTCTTGAGCAATTTGAGTTGCTCGAGAAGTGTGAGTTGCTTCATTTCTATCTTTATTTTTAGAATCTTTTCGATAAGCCAAATGAGCAAAAGAAAGCTTGCTTTCATTTTACCATGGCGAGAAAAGGTACACGAAAGTGAACAATTTTTTTAAAACCTCCTAACCCTCACCTATATTCTCTTCGTTCGACACTGATGCCAATCATAGCATTGTTGCCAATTTTAAATTCGGCAGCAGCACCAAATCGGCTATCGGGTTGTGCAAAGTAAAAGGGGAAAGGGTCTGTACGGAAACGGCCAAATAATCCATTATTGCGGGGTAGAAAAGACTTTTGGCCATAGGCATAAAGGTTGATGTTATCATTCACTTTATAAGCCAATACCCCTCCTATGCCAACATCGGTACGTTGCCACGAACCCCATTTAAAGTTCGTGGCCGTTAAACCTACAGCCACTGATAGTTTATTGGTAATGGGGTGGACATAAGCGAAAGCAGCCGTTTGTCCAAATCCCACCCCTTTGGGAGCGTGCTTGCCAAGTCCCGCACTCATACTCATGCCAAATTGTGCGTTAAAGCCCTCATGCAGTCGCCAGCCAAAGTCGTTATATCCATAGCCATTTATGCCATAACCACCCAATGAAGTGGTAGGCGTGTTCCAAGGAAGGGATAGCTCATTGGCCTTTTGCCCTGCTAATGATAGGGAATCGTGTAGCAATGAGTCGCGATAGATAGCCCTTTGTTGTTCTATAAAGGCATCGTTCCATTGTCGGTGTTGCATAGGATCGGTGCTTTGTGCTTGTGCACAGGGCAATATACCGATTAGTATGCCTATTATAAGTAAGATTCGTTTCGTCATGTTTTCGTATCAATAAGTAATACTGCAAAAGTATATATTTAATACGAATGCATTGTACTAAAAGCTATTAATGATTGCTATAAACTGCAATTTGGTTGTTCGACAAATTGCGGTTTATCCCACCATTTAACAAAATGCTTTTTGAAAAAAGCGGTACTTGCGTCCAATTTTGTAAATTTGCCCTATGATAGACCCATTTGCCCCTACATACGAAGCCGTACCTGAGGCTGCGACGCAAGCACAGCCTGCCGCACTTTCACTCTTTGAACTCAATGCGCGTGTGCGTGCCATGCTTCACCACACACTGCCCGATTGCTATTGGGTAGCAGCAGAAATCAGCGATTTGCGTGTGGCCTCAAACGGACACTGTTACATGGAATTGGTGCAAAAGGATACGTTCAGCGGTTCGTTAGTAGCCAAAGCACGTGCTATGATATGGCGACAGAACTATGTAATGGTTCGTTCACATTTTGAGCATGCCACGCAGCAACGTCTTGTGGCTGGCATTAAAGTGTTGGTGTACGTTTCCGTAGAGTTTCACGAACTTTACGGCTACTCACTTAACATCGTCGATATTGATCCCACCTACACGTTAGGCGACTTGGCGCAACGCCGACAAGAGATTATCCGCCAACTGCAAGACGATGGGGTGATGGACTTGAATAAAGAGTTACCCCTGCCGCGCGTACTGCGTCGCATTGCAGTCATATCGAGTGCCACGGCTGCGGGATATGGCGACTTTTGCAATCAATTACAACAAAGTGGCTATGACTTTACGCTGAAACTTTTCCCCGCTGTGATGCAAGGCGATAAAGTGGAGCGTAGCGTTATTGATGCTTTAAATGCCATTGCTGCAGAATGCGATGACTGGGACGTCGTGGTAATTATTCGTGGTGGTGGCGCGACTACTGATTTGAATGGCTTTGAGTCGTATCTTTTAGCTACCAACGTAGCACAATTTCCACTACCTATCTTAACGGGTATTGGTCATGAACGCGATGATACAGTGATTGACCTCGTGGCCAACACGCGACTAAAGACGCCTACGGCCGTAGCGGCATTTCTGATTGAAAGACGTGGCAACGAAACGGCACTGCTACAAGGACTGAAAGAGCGACTGCTGACTGCGGTTCAACAACGGCTTGTGGCCGAACAAAATCAGATGAAGACCTTGCAACAACATCTGCAATACGTTGTTGAGCGACAAACCGTTCGCCAACGTCAACAGTTTGACGCGTTGGCTCACCGTTTTGAATTGGCTTCAACACAATATGTAGGTCGCCAACGTCAACAGTTGACGCGCCTCGCACTGCGATTGGAAGCTTTTACTCAAACCGATTTACAACGCGAAAGGCAACGTCTACAGCAACAACCGCAACGCATCGCAACAGCTATCGAGCGATTGCTCTTGCAGCGCCGTCATCAGTTAGAACTACTTCAACGTAGCGTGAAGTTGGCAGGCCCTGACCGCATCTTGGCCATGGGCTTTAGTATTACAACGCATGAGGGAAAGGCCGTTCGCAATGCTGAAGAGGTAAAACAGGGTGATGAATTGACCACCACCTTTGCTCACGGCAGTGTAACAAGTATTGTAAAATAACCACTTTTATGGCTAAGAAAGAGACACTTACCTACGAAGCCGCCATGGAACGATTGGAAACAATCGTACAGGGCTTTGAACAAAATACACTTGAACTGGACCAGCTCACCGCACAGTTGGCCGAAGCACAAGAGTTAATTAAATATTGCAGCACCAAACTGCAACAAGTAGAAACCGACGTAAAGAAAATACTCAACAATGAGCAAAAATAAATTGGCGAAATTTGCCGATATGGAACGTTATCCTCACGTATTCCAAGCGGCCGATGTGGCTGTTAACGATGAGCCATTTGCAATGAAGGGCCGATGGCACGAGGACTTTTTCCACAATGACAATCCTATTGTGTTGGAACTCGGCTGCGGCCGTGGTGAATACACTGTGGGCTTAGGTCGACTCGTTCCCAACAAGAACTTTATCGGGGTGGACATCAAGGGAGCACGTATGTGGACGGGTGCTACCGAGTCGCTCAACGAGGACATGAAGAATGTGGCCTTTCTGCGCACACACATTGAGTTTATCGAACGCTTTTTTGCTCCTGGCGAGGTGGCCGAGATTTGGCTCACTTTCTCTGATCCACAGATGAAAAAGGTGACGAAACGACTCACTTCTACTTACTTCATGGCGCGCTACCGCCACTTCCTGCAAGACGGAGGACTTATTCACCTTAAGACGGACAGCAACTTCCTCTTTACCTATACCAACTATATGGTAAACGAAAACCACCTGCCTATACTCTTTCGCACAGACGACCTCTACCATACACTTGAGGCGGAACAAGATGAAGAGGTGAAGCAAATCTTAGGCATTCAAACTTACTACGAACAGCAGTGGATTGCACGCGGACTGACGATTAAGTATCTGAAATACCAACTACCCCAACAAGGCGAATTGGTGGAACCTAACGTTGAAATCGAACTCGACGACTACCGCAGCTATAATCGTAGCAAACGCTCTGGACTTACAACGAGCAAATAACTCTTTTTGGTTGACAAGTTAACGAGTTGACAAGTTGACGAGTTGACGAGTAGACGAGTTAACAGGTAAGTTTCCGTTATTTAAAACAAACTTACTCGTCAACATGTCAACTTGTAAACTCGTCACCTCGTCAACTACTAATATACAAATCAAATGCAACTATATCCCAAACTCATAACTGACGCCTTGGCGCAGGTGCGCTATCCAGGCAATGGCAAGAACCTCATAGAAGCAGGCATGATAGAAGACGACTTGCGCATTGATGGCATGCACGTATCCTTTTCTATCATCTTCGAAAAGTCTACCGACCCTTTCATGAAGTCAGTCGTTAAATCGGCAGAAGCTGCCATTCATACTTATGTAGACAAAGGCGTAGAAGTAGAAATTAAGACGAAGTCAAACCAAGCAGCACGTCCCGAACCGGGCAAGATGTTGCCACAGGTGAAGAACGTCATTGCCGTTAGTTCAGGAAAGGGCGGTGTCGGTAAGAGCACCGTAGCAGCCAACCTTGCCGTTTCATTGGCTAAGTTAGGCTATAAAGTTGGTTTGCTCGATGCCGACATTTTTGGTCCTTCAGTGCCTAAAATGTTCCATTTAGAGGCCGAGAATATCTTTGCTGAGATGAAAGACGGCCGACAGGTACTCATTCCTGCTATGAAGTATGGCATTAAGATGTTGAGCATTGGCTTCTTTGTTAATCCCGACACGGCTACACTTTGGCGCGGTGGCATGGCTTCAAATGCACTGAAGCAACTCATTGCCGATGCTGATTGGGGCGAATTGGATTACTTTGTGCTTGACACGCCTCCTGGAACGTCGGATATTCACCTCACGCTCTTGCAAAACTTGGCCATTACAGGTGCCGTTATCGTTTCAACTCCCCAAGCTGTTGCATTGGCTGACGCTCGTAAGGGCATTGATATGTATCGCAATGAGAAGGTGAACGTGCCCATCTTGGGTATGGTGGAAAACATGGCATGGTTTACTCCCGCTGAGTTGCCCGAAAATAAGTACTATATTTTTGGCAAAGAAGGTGTGAAACGTTTGGCCGAAGAGATGCAAGTGCCTTTGTTAGGCCAGATTCCTTTGGTACAGAGTATCTGCGAAAGTGGCGATGAAGGCGAGCCTGCTGCCGTAAAGGACAATACGATTACGTCATTGGCTTTCCAATCTTTGGCCGAAGCTGTAGTGCGTGAAACAGAAAAGCGCAATCAGGAGTTGCCTGCTACGCAGATTGTTGAAATGAAGAAGTGATCTTTTAGTTGACGAGTTAACGAGTTGACAGGTTAATAAGTAAGTTCATTTTTTAGTGGCAACTTACTTGTTAACTTGTTTACTCGTCAACTTGTCACCCCAAAATAAATAGAAGAATGCTCAAGATAGGAGATAAAGTACGCTTTCTAAACGATGTCGGAGGCGGTACCGTTTCAGGATTTCAAGGAAAAGACATCGTATTGGTAGCTGACGAAGACGGCTTCGAAATTCCTACGCTCATTAGTGAAGTCGTGGCTGTCGAAACTGATGACTACAATATAGCCAAAGTAGTAGCAGGACAAAAGAAGAAGAAAAAAGAAGGCCCTATGCCTACCTCTGTAAAAAATGCTTTGGCTGTAAATGATGACGATGAGGAGGAAGAAGTTGACATTGCCGACACCCTGGAAGAAGACCGAGAAATCGAGTCCTTTCCACTGCGCTGAAAACCCGAACCCGTAGACGATCTCCGGCACTTCGGGATACCCTGCATAAATACGGTCGTTCGAATTGATCGTGTTGTCGTAGTTGCCGTTCGCATCGGGCTGGTTGACATATTTGATGTCGCCGGCCATGATTTCACCGCCCAGCAGTTGTTCAGGACTGTATTTCACCTCGTTATCGTCGATAAACAGGCGCTGCGCCTCATAAAGCAGGAACGAATTGACCGAACGGCCGACCCGCGAAAGATTGGGATACTGCAGGTAATCCGGCTCATCCTGTTCGAGCACCCGGTTGCGGGCGAAGGTGAAGGTTCCTTTGGCAGAAATGAAGAAATCCTTGCCGATCTGATGGGTATAATCCATCGAGAGATCCAAACCGCGATTTCTCACCTTACCCAGATTGCCGTACACTTTTGTCGTAGCCGTTCCGAGAAAAGCCGGAACTGTGCCGCGTTCCAGGAAAATACCGCTCCGGACCTCCTGAAACAGATCGACCATTACATTCAGTCGGTTATAAAATTGCAGATCGACACCGACATTGAGTTTTTCTCCGGTTTCCCAAGTGATCTTCTTATTCTCGAAACGGTTGTAAACGGGACCGCTCAGCGTATACTCCCCGTCGGCGCCCGTCGTATATCCGGCTCCGGAAAGGGAGAGGTCCGACATGTACATGAAACGCGTCTCCTCGCTGTCGTTGCCCACAAGACCGTACGAACCGCGGAGTTTGAAATAAGAGACGGCCTTCTTGATAGGCGCCCAAAATTTCTCCTGACTGACCACGTATCCCACGGCCACCGAAGGGAAAAAGCCGAAGCGCCGTCCCTCGGCGAAATTCTCACTGCCGTTGTATCCGAAATTGGCCTCGATGAGGTAACGGTTGTCGTACCCGTAGGTCAGACGGCCCGCAAGGCCCTGTTTACGCTTGGGCAAAGAACTGAACAGACTACCGGGATTTCCGAGCGCAGTCTCCTCCTGATTATACACGACCATAGCACTCACGTCATGACGGCCGAAACTGCGGTTATAGTTGATCATTCCCTGGATATATATCTTGCGGTCTCCGTCAGTACTGCTGGAGGTGGCGAGTGTCGTACTTTGCTCGTTGCCGCGGATCTCCAGATCATAGTCTTCCAATCCGTCATCGCCCGTATGCGTACCCGAAATTTCGTAGGAATTATAACCTGCCGAACGCGATGTCTGGGTATAGGAATAGTTTTTAAAAGAGATCAGCGCCGAGGCGGAAAGCCCTTCGGTGATGAAATCGAAATTCTGATCCAGACTCAGATTGGCGTTCAATACGCTCTGGAACTCGTCCCGGTAGCCGGTAACCATTTCAGCCACGGGATTCTTCACCATGGCTTTGCCGCCCCAACGGATATGGTTTACCGTCGGATCGTCGGGAAAGGTTATCGGCATATCGGCGGGATTGCCGTTCATGATCATTCCGAAAATGTTTTCGCTGCTTTTCACCGGCCCGTGCGTATCCCGGAGCTGGGTGTTGATTTTCAGCGACACTTTGGTAGACTTCGTAAGATTGACGTTGACATTGTTCTGGAAAGCGTAACGCCAAACCGAGTAATTGTTGTTATAGGAGAAGTAATCCCGGCTCAGGTTCTTCAGCATACCCTCCTCGTGACGGACGGTGGCGCTCATGAAGTAATCGACCCTCGAACTGCCGCCGCGGATATTGAAGTTAAAGTTTTCGTTGACAGCCAAATTTTTAAACATCTCATCGTACCAATCCACATCCGGATAGATATATTTGTTGCTGCCGGCCCGCGTACCGTCGATCTTCGCCTGCGTATAGGGAATCTGACCCGTACCGCGCGTCAAGACCGATTCGTTATACATCCGCATATAGGTCACCGCATCGACCGTTTCCGGGCGGCTCGTTGGAGTCGAAAGAGCCGTCTCGAAGCGAAAATTAATG
>ENA-OOXM01000976-OOXM01000976.1-human-gut-metagenome-genome-assembly--contig:-NODE-976-length-23282-cov-8.853533_pt1 | contig 23282 bp, 14 predicted proteins | sample MGYA00241589_ERZ501347 | MGnify/ENA primary metagenome ERZ501347 (study PRJEB25962, sample SAMEA2042832) | human gut metagenome | biome: human gut; feature: human-associated habitat; material: faeces...
CTCTTTCGCGAAAATATTTTGTCAAAATTTAGTCAAGAAAAATCGTAAGTATGTCCTTCGGTTTTCCTGTAAAAACAATGGTGTAAGGCGTGATAAATGCGGTAAATTCCCGTTGCTGTATTCTGTTTTATGAATAAACCGGAATCCGGGTGAAAATATCATGTCCTTCGGGAAAGGCTTTACGGACTTGCCGCAGAATCTTTCGCGCAAGCCCGTTGAGTCATTCACGCAAGCCCGTTGAGCCCTTCACATAGGACAGGTATGCACAGACGGCACAATCTGTCATTTCTTACCGTCTTTCTCCAGCTTCTTTATTTCCCCGGCAATTATGCCTGCCATCTTCGCCGCACCCTCACGGTTGGGATGTATTCCGTCGGCCTGTATGAGTGCTCTGTCGCCCTCAAACGGCGTGTGGAGGTCTATTATGTGCGCCTTCTCCTTCTTTGCCACGCGGCGGATTATGGGTATTATGCAGTTGGTGATGATGGAATCGTTTATTCCCGCGGAGTTTTCCCATACCTTCATCGGCAGAGCCAGACAAATCTCCGGCTTGGTGTCGAGCGCCTTCAGTTGGCTTATCATGCGTCGCAGGTCGGCTTCGAACTCGTCGCCATGCACCCAGTTCTGCGGCTTGCTGTCGTTGGTGCCGAGCTTTAAGACCACGATGTCCGGTCTGAAATCCTTCGCGTAGGTCCATTCCGGTTCGTTCACGTAAGGCCAGTCGCCTTTAGACAGCAGCGTGCGTGCGCTCACTCCGTAGTTCCTTACGTTGTATCCGTCGCCCAACATCTGTTGCAGGCGTGCCGGATAACCGTAGGTGCTGCTCATGTCTATGCCGCATCCGTCGGTGATGCTGTTGCCTATGCACGCCACCCCCACGGCGTCCTTGCGCGGAGCTTTCAGATGGTCGAGCCACGAGGTCATGTCCTCCAGCAGCTGTTTGTGGTACACGAAGTTGGTCTGTGAGCCGAATCCGTGCTCGCCCTCGGCGTAGGCATACATGGCGGCGGGTATGTCGGCGTTGCGCAGAGCGGCGAAGTATGCCACGCCGTTTGGCACGGGCGGCACCAGCGTGTCGTCGGTGGCGAGCAGTATGAGAGCCGGCGGAGTGACGTGACGGCGCACTTGCAGCTCGTTGGAATACAGCTCTACATATTTGCGGTCGTGCCTTTTCTCGCCAAGGAAGCTGCGCACCGAGCCGGCGTGTGTCCTGTTCTCGTCCATGGTTATCACCGGATAGAACAGTATCTGGAAGTCGGGGCGCGCCTTCATCGGCGCGTGTGTGGCAAGCGTCGAGGCAAGATGGCCGCCTGCCGACGACCCCATTATGCCCACGTCGTAAGGATTTATGTTCCACACCTCGGCACTGTCGCGCACCGTGGTGATGGCTTTCTCGGCGTCGCTCACGGGTATGGTCAGGTCGCCGTGAGGCATACGGTAGGTGAGAATTATACAGGCAATGCCGCGGTCGGTGAAGAACGGAATCCAGTTGGTGCCCTCATTCTCCATCGCCAGTCCCTCGTATCCGCCTCCGGGACACACCACCACGGCGCGGCCCGTGGCTTTGTCGCTGTCGGGCAGGCACACTATCATGTTTGCCTTACCGTCGGGCGTGATATTCACTTTGAATTGTCTGTGAGGAGCCGCCTGCGACCATGATGCGCACAACGCGGCAAAGATAAATAAGCATAGCGTTCTGATCATAAAATATTTCTCCTTATATAGTCATGTTTTTTCCCTTAACAGAGGCTTTAAATTGTTAGTAGTGAAGCCTATTATGTTTTATTTGTTACATTTATTCGTTTTTTATGACATTCAGTGTTACAAAGATAATATAATATTAAAAAAACATTTGCTTGTGAACATATTTTTATTTAACTTTGTTATTTGAATGTTTTAGAACACGGTATTTATTTAATTAATTGTTATTATGTGCAATCAGAAATTCAAGGATGTTACGGTTTCTGAGGTAATAAAAGATTGTGAAGGCGTTAGCCTTGGTAAAGAAGTTTTCCTGTTAGACGATTTTTCCAGGGTTAAATATTCTTCTTATATATTCAGAATGCGGTGTCTGGTCATGTCGCTTTGTCTGGAAGGCGAGTGTGGCTACTCGGTTGACACAACCGAACACTGCGTAAGACCCAATGACATCATAATAATAAGAAAAGGACAGACAATCAGTAATTGTTGGGAGAGCCCCGACTATAAGGGTCTGCTCATGGCTTTTTCTTATAATTTCTTTGATGAGGCCATCAAGGGAATGCGTGGGTTATCATCGCTGTTTCTTTTTGCTAAGAACCATTCTGTTTGTAATCTCGATCAGGATGAGGCCGATAGACTCAAGGAGTATTATCGCATCATAAAAGAAACTGTTACCAATGACAAGCTGTATTTCCGTCGTGAGACGATACAGTCGCTCATTGCTGCGATGCTCTACGATATAAGTAGCGTCGTGTGTCGTATGCAGAAGGGCAATGTGGTCGGCTCAAGGGCTGAGAGAATATTTATGGATTTCATACACATTGTGGAGAAGAAATTCCGTCAGGAGCGCCGTGTCGGTTGGTACAGCGAGCAGCTCGGACTCTCGCCTAAATATCTTTCTGAGACGGTGAAGAGTGTCAGCGGGCGTACTCCTAACGAATGGATAGACTACTATGTGATGCTCGAGTTGCGCGTGCGTCTGCGAAACACCGAGGCAACCATCAAGGAGATAACGCAGGATATGAATTTCTCGAGTCAGTCGTTCCTTGGCAAATACTTTAAGGAACACGCGGGAATGTCGCCTTTGGAATATAGAAAATCAATAAAATAAAGATGGCGGACGCTTTTTTATGCCCGATTGTCTGTCGGAAGTCCTGCGGGACGGTCTTTATTGCGGGGCAGTCGGGCTTTATTTGCCGGGCAGTAGTCATGCCGTCATTGCCGGATTTGTGGCGCGATGTGTCGGAATGAGCATCGGGCGGTATGGCGGTAAGGGTTCGCAAGTCGTCTGACAGGCAGATGATGATAATGTGGAATTGATATTTTCGGTATGACGACCGGTTGTTTTTTATGTTCTGTCAGAGCGATATGCCCTGTTTGCGCAGCTCATCTGCAATGGTGCACAGTTCGTCATACCACTCCTGTCCGAAGCGTCTGATGAGCGGTTCTCGCAGAAACTTATATACGGGCAGGTCTATTTCCTTTCCTTTCTTCACGGCGTCGCGACACACGTCCCAGCGGTTGTAGTTGAGCGCCGTGCCGCCGTTGCCCAGCCGTTTCTCGCGGATGGGGTAGAGCGCGCAGCTTATAGGCTTGCAGAACCGCGTCTTTCCGTTGCGGTAGGCACGCTCTAAGGCGCAGAGGCAACAACCGTTCTCATAGCAGGTGAATACGCAGTCCTTGCCATCTACGATGCTCGTCACGAGGTCGCCGTCGCGGTCGGTGTATGCCACGCCCTGTTTATCGACCACCGATTGTGCGCTTGCCGACATGTCGCTCCACACGGTGTCGAGCGCGTCTTCTATGCCGGCAACCTCGTCAAGGGTGACAGGCGCGCCCGCATCGCCCTCTACGCAGCATATTCCCTTGCACGCATCGAGGTCGCAGCAGAACCGTTCTGTTATTATATCCGACGACACCAGCACGTCGCCCACTTCTATTATAGGAGGTATATTCATTGTCTTGTGTTTTTAGGATGATGTTATCCGGACAGCCGTAATGCCTGTTCCGCCGCTTCAAGGGCGTCGGCGTGTCCTACCATTTAATCGGTTCCATGCCGTTGGCCTCGAGATATTTGTTGCAGAGCGAGAAATGATGGTTGCCGAACCATCCTCCGCGGTTGGCTGACAGCGGAGAGGGATGCACCGACTGCAATATGAGGTGGCGCGACGCGTCTATCAGCTTCGCCTTTGAGCGCGCATATCCGCCCCAAAGGATGAACACGAGGTGGTCGCGGTCGCGCGACAGTGCCTGTATGGCGGCGTCGGTGAACTCTTCCCAGCCCTTGTGCTGATGGCTTGCAGCCTGATGGGCGCGCACCGTCAGAGTGGCGTTGAGCAGCAGGACACCCTGTTCCGCCCAGCGGGTGAGGTCGCCAGACTTTGGCATAGGTGTGCCTATGTCATTCTCTATTTCCTTGAATATGTTGATGAGTGACGGTGGAAACGGCACGCCGTCGTTCACTGAGAAGCTCAGTCCTTGCGCCTGTCCGGGCTCGTGATAGGGATCCTGTCCGATTATAACCACCTTCACCTTGTCGAACGGACACAGATTGAAAGCGTTGAAGATGAGGCTTCCGGGCGGATAACACCGTGTATGAGTGTATTCGGAGCGCACAAACTCGGTGAGGTTGGCGAAGTATGGTTTGTCAAACTCCGCGCCGATGTGTCTACGCCACGATTCTTCTATCTTTACGTTCATATATTTACGGGTTGTTGTATGATGCGCAAAAATACAATTTTTTCTCCGAAGCGCAAAACTTCACGCTGTCTGCTGAGGCGCGGAAAACCGTTTCCGGGCTTGTGGAAACGTTCTCGTGGCGTGCTACGTCACACAATGAGGTCGTCTTTTTTCAGGCGGTTGCGCTTCACTGAACGTATCAACAGCACGTTGCCGAGCGTAATCACGCCGATACGTCCGATGAACATCAGTATTATGAGTATTATCTTGCTCCCTAAGGTTGCCGACGAAAGGATGCCGCATGTGAGTCCGGCGGTGGCGAGAGCCGACGATGCCTCGAAGATGATTTTAAGGAAATCGGTGTCTGACGGTTCGAAAAGAGCCATGAGATATATGCCGAAGAAGAGTATGAACGTGTAGAAAATGAATGTCGTTATGGCCGATTCCACGCGGTAATCAGGTATGATATGATTCATCAGCGACACGTTCTTTCTCAGTCCCAACTTGTTCTTGGTGTATGCATATATGGCTGATAGCGTGGTCGATTTCAGTCCTCCGCCCGTTCCCGAAGGCGATGCTCCGATATACATTGCCAGCGAAAGGATGAGCAGGGATATAGGTATCATGTTGCTCAGATCCACTGTATTGTAGCCCACGGTGGTCATTGCCGACATCGACTGGAACAGAGATATGAGTATTCTGTCGCCCACATCGTAGTGCTGAAGCGACGGTTCGAAGAAGAACAGATGTATGGTACACCACAGCGAAAGCAGGCAGGTGATGCATATTATCACCTTCGTTGTGAACGAAATGCGGTGGTTCTTGCGCGTGAACTTGTGCAGAATGTCGGTCATCATGATGAATCCCATCGCTCCCATGTAGCTCAGTACGATTATGATGATGTTGGCATAATAGTCGCATTGCAGGCTTACGAGATTGTCAGAGTAAATGCTGAAGCCTGCGGTACAGAACGCCGAGACGCTGTGGAAGAGCGCCGACCACAGCGGTTGGTCCATTCCCTTCCACGCGAAATAAGGATAGAGCAGCACCGTTCCGCCTATTTCGAAGAAGAACACGAACCTGACGATGTTCTTTATCATTGCTTCGTTCGGCATGTCCTGAGGAAAGGAGAACTGCGCTCCGAACATGTTGTTCTTGAAGTTTCCCAGATGATGGGTTATCCTAAGCATGATGAACGACGACAGAGTCATGTATCCGAGACCGCCGATCTGTATTAGAAGCAGTATCACCAGCTGTCCGAAGAAGGTGTAGTCCTTGGCAAGGTCGGCAGTGGCAAGTCCGGTTGTCGATAGCGCCGACACGGCATTGAACAGGTTGTCTATGAACGATATGTCACCTTTCGTGGCAAACGGCAGCATCAGGGCGAGCGTTCCGAGTATGGAGTATCCCAGATATCCCACGACAAGTTGTCTTTGCGGATTTGCCGACTTGTATCCGAACGATATTATTCTTTCCGGATCTATGCGCAGAGTGTACTTCTGTACGGTGCGTTTAAGCTTTTCGTTGTGCATTTCTTTGCTTCGTTTCGGTGTCCGGTTATGGCGTCCTTGCCTGCGGACACGGAGTATTTCAGTGTCTTATTATTCTGAAAACAATCGTATTATGTGCGTCGTCCGTACCCTTCCGGTACGAATCTTTCTTAACAGGGCGCTAAATTACAAATTTCGGATTGAATAATGCAAGAAATCTGAATATAAATAAAAAAGCAGACTTCCGCTGTATGGAAGTCTGCTTTTTCTTGTGTATGTCAAATAATTACTTGTTGTCCTCAATCAGGTTCTCACCTGTCATGTCAGCCGGCTGCTCCAGACCCATGATGTGGAGGATAGACGGAGCAACGTCAGCCAGGCGTCCGTTCTTCACGGTAGCGCTGTTGTTGTCGGTCACGTAGATGAACGGTACCGGGTTGAGTGAGTGAGCTGTGTTAGGAGTTCCGTCCTCGTTGATTGCGTTGTCGGCGTTGCCGTGGTCGGCGATGATTATTGCCTCATAGTCATTTGCCTTGGCAGCTTCAATCACATCCTTCACGCAGTTGTCCACAGCATGCACTGCTTTGGCGATGGCATTATAAACTCCGGTGTGGCCTACCATATCGCCGTTGGCGAAGTTTACAACGATGAAGTCATACTCCTGTGTGTTGATGGCACCCACCAGTTTGTCTTTCACCTCGTATGCGCTCATTTCCGGCTTCAGGTCATAGGTAGCAACCTTCGGTGACGGAACCAGGATGCGGTCCTCACCCTCGTACGGAGCCTCGCGTCCGCCGTTGAAGAAGAATGTTACGTGAGCATACTTCTCTGTCTCGGCAGTGTGGAGCTGTTTCTTGCCCTGCTTGCTAAGATACTCGCCCAGAGTGTCCTGTACGTTCTCTTTCGGGAAGAGGATGTGTACGCCTTTGAACGAAGCGTCATACGGAGTCATGCAGTAGTACTGCAGATCCTTTATGGTGTGCATGCCTTCTTCCGGCATATCCTGCTGTGTGAGCACCTGTGTGAGCTCCTTTGCACGGTCGTTACGGAAGTTGATGAAGATAACAACATCGCCTTCACCGATTGTTCCGTCAACGGTAGAGTTGTTTATCGGTTTTACGAACTCGTCGGTAACACCGTCAGCATAGCTCTCTTCCATGGCCTTGACCATGTCGTCAGACTGCTTACCCTTACCCTCAACGAGCAGGTCGTAAGCCTCTTTCACGCGGTTCCAACGCTTGTCGCGGTCCATTGCATAGAAACGTCCTACGATGCTTGCGATGTGTGCGCCGTTGGCAGAGCATACATCCTGCAACTGTCTGATGAATCCTTCGCCGCTCTTTGGGTCTGTGTCACGACCGTCCATAAAGCAGTGTACGAAAGTCTTTTCAAGTCCGTATTCCTTTGATATCTCGATGAGTTTGAACAGATGGTCGAGTGATGAGTGTACGCCACCGGTTGAAGTAAGACCCATGAGGTGGAGTTTCTTGCCGTGTTCCTTGGCATAGGTATATGCGCTTACTATCTCCGGGTTCTTCATTATTGAACCGTCCTTGCATGCGCGGTTTATCTTCACGAGGTCCTGATATACGATGCGGCCTGCTCCGATGTTGAGGTGTCCTACCTCAGAGTTACCCATCTGTCCGTCAGGCAGACCAACGTCCTCACCCGAAGCCTGGAGCTGTGAATGTGCGCTTACTGCGCAGAGATAGTCAAGATAAGGTGTCGGAGTGTTGTAAATCACGTCGCCTGCACCATGTTTGCCGATTCCCCATCCGTCGAGAATCATCAAAAGAGCTTTCTTTGCCATAATTATCCTTATTTAATTTTGTGTTGTGTTTTATGAGAGTAAGGCGGTGGCGGAGGTCATGACAGCATGTCCGCATCATCCTGATACACCGTCTTTTGCTTATCACATGCAAAGTTAATGCAAATATGATGCAAACTCATAATTTTTATCTTTTTTTTATCTTCGTTTAATATTTATTCTGTCAGAGTCTCACGGTTTTGTATTTGCCGTTGTCTTTTATCTCAAACGAGTGGGTGCCTGCTTTCAGTTCCACCGTCGCCTGGCCTGATGCGGCGTTCGGTATGGTGAGTGTGGCGGTGGAGTTGGACGGCACTGTCACTGTGTAAATCACTTTCTTGCCCTTGCGCACCCACGACGATACTATGTCGCCGTAAGGAGATGTGTGCACAGCCTCGAAGTTTTTCAGACCCTTGACGAAGTTCGGGCGCAGGATGATGTGCTTGAAACCGGGCTGCCGCTCGTCGGGGAATATGCCTCCGAGACCCTTGTACGGCCATGCGCCTATCTCTCCGAACATGATGTGATTGTCCGATATGTCGCGCGTAGCTTTGAGGTCCCAGTTCTCGAGCAGGGTGGTGGCGCCGTTCACTATCCACCATCCCCACGACGGATAAGTGTCCTGTACGGCTATGCGGTAGGCGTCGTCGGCATATCCGTTCTCGCTCAGGGCGTTCAGTATTGCCTTAGCTCCGTGCACACCCACGTCGAGGTGCCAGTCGTTGGCACGCACGTTCTCGGCGAGACGGGCAGCCACACGTGCCACCATGTCGTCGGGCACGACCTTCCACATCAGCGCGAGGCTCATCTCAGTCTGCGAGCCTCCGGCATAGGTTGCCGTCTCGCGGTTGAGGAATTTGGCGTTTATGGCGTCGCGAATGTCGGCAGCCAGCTGTGCGTAATGTTTGTGGTCGGCCTCATGACCGAGCAGTGCCGCAGCCTTGGAGAGTATGGTAGCGTCGGCGAAGAAATAGATGGACGACGTGAGTTCCTTGTTCGAGCGCGTCTTCACCGGCACCCAGTCGCCGCGTCCCCATGCCGAGAGATGCTCGGGACTGTTGCTGTCCACATAGTCAACATAGCGTTTCATGTTGTCGTAGCAGTCGGCAAGCGGACGAATGTCGCCGTAGAACATATACAGGTTCCACGGTATTATGGCTATTGTGCTTGTCCAGTCCAGACCGTTGTCAGTGCCGTATCCCCAGCCGTCGGTCGGTATGATGTCGGGCAGTACGCCGTTGGGCTGCTGCTCGTCGCGGTGGTCGGCGAGCCATTTCTCGTATATTGTTATGGCGTCATAGTTGTAGAGCGATGTCTCGATGGCCAGGTGTCCGTCGCCCGTCCATCCGTTCTTCTCGCGCTGTGGACAGTCGGTGGGGTAGCCCATGAGGTTTGATATGTATGCCATGCGAGCCGCCTCCACGGTCTTGTCGAGCAGCGGATTGGATGAGGCTATCGTTCCGGCGATGGCCACGTCGCTGTGGGTGAAGTGTGCGGTGAGGCTGTTCTCGTCGAGCTGTATGGGGCGGTCGCTGTTCACCTGAACGTATCGGAAGCCCTTATAGCTGAACTCCGGGCAGAAGGAATCGTCGCCTCCGCTCAGCGTGAGTATGTCGGTCTGGAAAGGTTCTGTCTGTTTGTCGCCACGGTAATATACGTCGATGTTCGACTGGTCGAGCGTTCCGTCGGCATGCAGACGCTCGCCGTGGCTTATGCGCAGGTGCGTACCTTTCTCGCCTTTCACCCTGACGCTCGTCACGCCTGCCATGTTGCGGCCGAAGTCATAGACGTATGTGGTGTCGTTCAGGCGCGTCATCTTCACCGCACTGTGTGTTTCCGTCAGACGTATCGGCTCCATCTGCTGCGACCATACGAGTGGTGCCGGCGCGCTGCGGAAGCGCACTCCCTGCCACTTTGAGTCGTCAAACTGCGGCGTGTCCCAACCCTGCTGCACGAGGTTGAAGTCGTAGTGCTCGCCCGTATATATGTTGTTGTAGATGAGCGGCCCGCCCGATGTGCGCCAGCTAAGGTCGGTTGCCACGGTCTGTGTGGTGCCGTCGGTGTAGGTCACCACTACGTCCATGCAGAAAGTAGGACGGTTGCGCCACGGAGCGCGGTCGAAGTCCCACACAGCCAGTGCCTGATGGTTATACCATCCGTTGCCCAACACCACTCCGAGAGCGTTGCGTCCGCTGTGGAGCAGCGGCGTTATGTCGAACGTGACATAGGAGCATCGGCGGTCGTAGCGCGTATATACCGGATCGAGAAAATGGTCGCCGACTCGCTGTCCGTTCACTGACAGGACGAACAGACCGCCCGCGGAGATGTATGCACGTGCCGACTTTATGCTTTTAGTGGCGTCAAATGTCTTTCTGAAATAAGGCGCTGCGCGGTGGTTCTTGTCGTAACCGTCGCTTATCCATGCACCGTGCCACCGGCCCATGAGGCCTGTCTCAAACCGTGCCACGTCGGAGTTGGCGGTGTTGCCCTTGCCGTCGCTTACGCTCACACGCCAGAAATATACAGTCGTAGGCTTGAGTTTCTCGCCGCCATACACGGCCATGCGCTCCCCTGAGGCCACGCGCCCGCTCTGCCATGCCGAGCCTTTTCCCGAAGCCACTGCCGCACTGTCGGTGCCCACGGTTATCTCGTAGGCCGACTGCTCCATGCCTTCGGTGCGCCACTCAAGACGCGGCGCCGCATCATCTACTCCCAGCGGGCTTGCCAGGTGATTCACTTTCAGATTGTCGGGCTGTGTTGTCGGCGCTGCCCATACTGCCGGCGACAGCATCAGCATGAGTGCTGTCAGCATCTTCTTGTCCATTTTCTTCATCAGGTTTTAGGTTATTGTGCGAAATTACATAAAAAATCTGACATGATGAATAAAATGTTGGCATATGACCTGCACTTTCTGATAATGACCGGTTGTTGACGGTCCGACGTATTACTTACAGTTGCCGGGCAGTGCGTCTGTCTGTTTATTCGAAGGCGCGGAAGGCGACTTCAGGAACAAGTGACAGACCGTATGCCGTCAAGAGTAGGTAAGACGTCGGACAAGACAATAAAGAATAATATAAAGAATAAGAGTCTGTAAAACCGCTCGTCCGCGGATGTTGACACTCTGCTACAACGCATCGTTACTTTGTTACAGGCGTTCCAGCTCATCGTTGGCCGCTCCTGTGCCGCGATACTTGCTGCGTGTAGTGTTGAAGCGGTAGCTTACGGTCAGTCGCAACATGCGTGAGTCGCTGTAATTCCATTTGTCGAACACTACGGTCGTTCCGTACATGGTGAACGAGTTACGGCGCGATGCAAAGATGTCCTTCACATCCATGCTGACTCTAAGTTGGTCTTTCAGGAAACTTTTGACCACGCTGACGTCGGCTGCCGCCCATGGCTTGACCGTGGTGATGCTCTGATTTCCCTTGCCTTGCCACGACAGAGTGAGCAACGCCCTCCAGCCATGGTTGAATCGGAAACCATTGACCAGCCGCGCGTAAGGCAGGGGACGGTTGAAGTGTTTCGTCTCACCTAAGCTCTGATATTTCAGTATCTGTTTCTGTATTTGCAGGCTGAGCTGTGGTTCGTAGCATCCCCATTTGGGTGACAGCACCACGCCTGCCGACAGCACGTCCACGTGGTCGAAGTTCTGGCGGGTGATTATGGTGATTGCCGGATTCTGCTCGTATGGTATCGGCACCATCTGTATGGCGTCTGCGGTGCGCTCATAGCTCAACATCCATTGCAGCCAACTGTAGCTTCCCATCAGCGTAAGGTCGTGTATGGTTTCCGATTTCAGGTTCGGATTTCCGCCCTCGTAAGTGAATCGGTCGTCGTATTGCAGGTTGCTGTTCAGCTCGCTGTACGAGGGGCGGCGGGTCTTTGCCGTGTAGCTTAGCGACAGGTCCACATTGCCCACGGGCATCGACAGCGACAGGCTGGGGAAGAGGTTGTCGTAATCGCGACTCTGTTCTGCCTGGCGCACACCGTGGTCGTAGTAGTCGGACACGACGTGCTCGTAGCGCACTCCGGCATTGGCCTGTAGCTTACCCAGCGCGATGGCATATTCGGCAAAGGCCGCTATGTGCTCTTCCTCTATGCGGTTGTCGGTCTCAGGCAGGTAGTTCTGTTCGTTACGGTACGTGTTGTCGCGGCGTGTGTAGCTGTATTCGCCGCCGCCGCGCAGCTCGCCCTTGCCCAACTGATGGTTCAACACCAGCTTGGCGGCATAGAGCCGGCTGTCCGATACGTTGCTTGTCGTCACGACCCGGTCGTCGTGTTCCTGACTGTTTTCGTTGATATTCTGTAGCTGTGTGGCGGTGGTTTCGTAGTAGTCGGCATTGAAGTCGATGCCCAGTTTTCCCACGTTGCCAAGGTAGTAGGTGTTCAGGTGGTGCGAGTAGTCGTTGTCGCGCCAGTCGTGGTCATACTGCTGATGGTCGTAGAATTCGCCGTTGGCATCTATGTCATAGACTGAGTTTATACGGTTACGGCTCATGGGCGTGCGTGTGTAAGTATAGCGCATGCCCAGAGAGTGCTTATCGTTCACCATGTAGTTCACCCCTCCGGTGGCTTCCAGATAATGGCCGGCGATGTTCATCTCTATCTGCGAGCGATGGTTCCATATTGTGTCGGGAGTGGTGACGTAGTGTTTGTCGTGTTGCTTCTGGTAGCTTTGCGAACGGCTGTAATAGATTGAGCCGAATATATCCAGCCCTCCGTGGCGGTAGTTCAGGTCCAAGTTCTCGTAGTGACTGAAGTGATGATTCTGTTTTATGCCTCCGTATGTGTTCACGCTGAGGCCCTCGCCGTGCGGCTTTACGGTCTTTATCTTTATTACAGCCCTTACGGTGACATCGTATTCAGAACCGGGATTGGTGATGACCTCCACCTGACTGATGTCCTTCGACTCCAATCGTGTCAGTTCACTTGTATCATACAGCCGCCGGCCGTTCAGGTAAATGATCGGACTGCCCTTGCCGAAGACCGTGAATTCGCCGTCGCTGCCCTGCACGAAGGGAATGAGACCCAACACGTCGCTGGCCGTGCCCGCATAGCTCAGCAGCGTGTTCTGTACGTCGGCCACCAGTGCGTTGCCCTTCAGCTTGTAGGTTGGGCGGCGGGCGGTCACTACCGCCTCTTGCAGCATTACGTCGTCGGTCTGCATAGTCATTGTACCTAAGTCGCCCGTGTGGCAGAGCCGGCAGAACATGACGTAGCCCACCGATGTGGCACGAAGCAGGTAATCGCCCTCCGGCAGACCGCTCATACTGAAACGTCCGTCGGCTGCCGTTACGGTGCCTTGAACGAAGGCAGAGTCTTCAGGCTGCAGCGCTACGACATTGACAAATTCCAGCGGAGCACCGTCCTTGTCGCAGAATCGTCCTTGCAGCGTCTGGCCGAAGGAGGCGAGTGTGGTTGCCATCATTATGAGCGACAGCAGGAGCTTTTTATTTATCACAAGGAAAATACGTTTTATAATTGTTGAACTTCCGCAAGTTATAAGTTTTATGTGCATAATGATGTGATTTGTGAATGAAAAAGCTTATAAGTTGTTTTACCTGTTGAAAATTAAAAACATGCGCAGTGTACGGCTCATAAAGCCCATACCTGGAAGAGATATGCAAAGGTATAACAATATTATCAGATAGGAGAAAGATTCTTCGGAAAATGAAAAGAAGGATGTGAGTAGGAATGATAATGGTTAATTAGAAATTAAGTAAGAATTGATTTCAGCGTAAAGACCATTGCTTCAAGCCCGGAAAACTGTCTTTTCTTCTGCTAAAAACAAAACCTGTATGTGCAACTTTCAGATTGTAACCGGATTTTGATTTTCCGGTCAGAGTTTCCCGATATACCCCGAAAAATAAGCGCGTATTTGCAAACTGAGTTTCCTTCGGGCGCAAATATGCGGAAAATGAGAGGTTTTCATAAAGCATTGAATAGCAATGACTTATATTTAAAAGGTATTTTGTTGCTTTGCAAAAAGCACCATTTCGGCTTGCGAAATGGGCCATTTCAGGGTGCAATATGGTGCTTTTTGGTCTCTGAAATGGGCTTAATCGCACTGCGAAATGGGCAATATCAGAAAGCAGTGTGCATCTTTTCGGACTATGATATAGGGTATATCAAAAGTCGGTTTTATCTTAAATGTCCTCTATTATGGATGATTTAACATTCGTTCACACCTCTTTTGAGAAAATATTTTGTCAAAATAAAATCAAGAAAAATTGTAAGTTAGTCACGCGGAAACTGAAAAAGAAACCATTTTTTATTACTCCTTACTTAGATTTAAAAAACAGGAGCTCGCCAAGTCCGTTTCCCGGAATACGGTGAATTCCTGTTTTTTAGTCTGTTGTCCGTTTTACAGTCTTATATTTACTTTAACTCTTGTATATAGCCCTGCCTGCATGCAATGATGGAAATTCCGATCAGCAGATTCAACAGATGCTTGTCTTTTAGTCTCTACTAACGGAGCCTGCATAGGGAACAGGGGGCATTTGGTATGTGTTTTCCGCACTTACTATTATAAAGACACTGAAAAATCGGCATACCTGCGTACATAGAATCGCACATACGGATTCAGCAAGCGCACCGGTTTTATAGGGAACTTTGGAATAGTCTTCTGATGTCCATCGAGAGGAAATCTTCTACACCGATGCCGCCGTCGCCGACAATGAACGCCGCCTGTGGTGCAAACAGTTCCTTGAATTTATCCAGACCGCTCGTCCTTTTCTCGGCGTTGCTCTTTACCTCGATGGCTATTGTTATGTTTTTCTTGCGGATGACAAAGTCCACTTCATCATTTCGTTCTCTCCAGTAGAACACCTCAAACCGGTGGATGAACCCCTGACTTACAAGGTAGGCTCCTATGCCGGATTCAAATATATGACCCCATACCCGACGGTCGAGCAGGGCTTGTTCGAATGATACAGGGCTGTACACCGTTTTCAATGCGTTGTTGAACACCTGGAACTTTGGAATGCTGGCTTTTCTTCGGGCCGTATCAATGCTGTACTTCTGTAGGCCGCACAGCAGTCCGCTTTCTTCCAGCAGATTGATGTATCCGGCCAGTGTAGCCGTATTCCCCGCATCCTGAAGAGAACCAAGCATCTTGTTAAGCGACAGCAGGTTGCCTGAGTATGCCGCTCCCAGTTCAAAGGTCTGTCGCAGCAGTGCCGGCTTGCTGATGGGTGTGTCCATCAGAATGTCTTTGTTGATGGTCGCCTCGATAATGGCAGACTGTATATATTGCTGGAAACGGTCTTCGTCACCGATAAGTGAGGCCGCTCCGGGATAGCCTCCGTAATAAAGATATTGATCGATTGAGAAACCGAAACTGTCTCTCATCTCCGTATAGCTCCAGTGGCTCATGCGTATCTCTTCGAATCTTCCGGCAAGAGATTCCGACAGTCCCTTTTCCAGCAGTACCCGGCTGCTGCCCAACAGAAGCACTTTGATGTTGCGGTCATGAAATGTGTCATCGTCCCATTCCTTTTTTACGACCTCGCTCCAGTTGGATATCTTCTGTATTTCGTCTATTACCAGGACGATTTCTCCCCATCCGTTGTTTTCTTTGAGGCTGCGTGCTGCAGCCCAGCAGTTGGAGATCCATGCACTGTTCGTAGCCGGTACGTTATCAGCGGAAAACAGCTGGTACGGAATGGATATATCCTTCAATACCTGTTTTACTACTGTCGATTTTCCTACCTGGCGGGCACCCATCACGACCTGAATGAACTTTCTCGGTTCTTCCATTCGGTCTTTAATTATCTGATATTCAGCTCTTTTATACATGGTCTTACATTTTACGCAGTGGAGTGCGTATTTTTACGCAGTGCAAATATAATAACTTTTTTAATACTACATCAATTTATTGAATGATAATGTTTTGCAATTATGTTTTTAGTTTGTAAACCTGTAGTTGTGCTTTGTTTTTACCGCAGGGCTTTGTGTACTCATACTTTGTTGGTCGGCAAATGTAGGACAAGGTGCATAATCTCCAAATGACATTACATTCGGATGACGGATTCAGTATCCGCATGTTTTCAACAATCTTAGTTTGTCACGCGGATTTCTATCAACCAAGATCGGTTATCCGGATCCGGCTGGTAGTTTTTGCCTTATATTGAGCTTATTTCCATTGGATTTTTATCAGGCATATTGGATCATGTCAAGACAAGGCGGACAAAAAGAGACCAATAGAAAACAGGCAAATGTCAGAAAGTATGATGCACAGGATAGATGAAACCACGCGCGGTCTAATGACATATTCGGGTTTAAGAACATCGGTATCAGCGGCGATGAATGGTGTGCGGAATGTCATGAGAAGGTTGTAGAGAAAGATATTATTCCGGCAATGATGCTTCCGGACGCGGATGTGCGGGAATAGGACAGGCGGTATGACTGTTTGCGGTGCGGCAGTTTATAAGATATGAAAAAAGCGGACACATGTCTGTGCCCGCTTCTTTAAGTTAGAATTACAAATTAATATCTGCTTTTATTTCATGAACTTCTTTCCGTTCATAATGTAAATGCCTTTCTTCAGTGTGCTCGGGTCGGTGCCGAGGTAGCGTCCGTCGATGCTGTAGATGCGGTTGTCGGCAGCAGGTTTCAGCGTGTTGCCGTTTACAGTCACATTGTCTATGCCAGTTGTCCATCCCGGTTCACCGGCTGTCAACGTGGCGTTGCCGCCTGTAATTGTAAGAATATAGTTGTTCACGATATTCTCGTTAGAATGTACCGGCTGCCATGTTGATTCCAGATCACTCTGCGAAGCAAGGAACAGTCTGTAAGTTCCGTCAGACAGCGATCTTATGGAAATATTGTCCTTTGACATTGAAGGATAACCTCCATTAGGTCCTATTGAAGTTGTGAACGAGTTCAGAGATACGGCACTTCCGCCGTCAGAAGGCTCAGCCATAAGCATCAGCTTGCCTGCGAATGACTCAGAATCACAGTTCAGCAGGTTGGTGACTGTATAAGAGAGCAGTGTACCGTTGAGCTGAACGGTGAAGCGTCCACGGGTTGTGGAGCCATTGCTCCATGTGAGTGATTCCATGATACCGAGCTGTGAAGAATACGGAATCTCCGGATCGGTGGCAGTATGCATAAGTATCATGTCCTGACCGTCGGTGAAACCGTTGAGCTCGCCAATCTCGAAATATCCGTCCTGACTGCCGTTCCATCCCCAGTTGATGTGCACAAGTCCGTTCTCATCGTATCCGTCGAGCACGAAGGCATGACCACCTTGAGAAGGTGAAACTCCACCATAAAGAATAGGACAATGCTCGCTTATCTCTTTATATATGATATTCATCCATTCGTTTTTGGTGAACACATCGCGTGTGTACATCTTGGTGCTGTAGCTGAAATATTCTCTTAGTGAGTTGGCAGCATCTTTTGTAAACGCGCCACTACCGTCCATATTGTACATCATGTTGACAGATACACCGCAATGGAACATGAGCTGTGCCACGGCCTCTGCCTGCAACGCGTTGTAACCATGGTCGTAACTGTCGATCATATTATCCCAGTCGTATTTTACACGGCTGAACCTGACATCGAAATTCCACTGTTTTCCGTCAACGGGTGAAGTGAAATCGTATATCTTACGTCCCTGTCCCTGCAACGGATATTTATGAAAATACATAATCTGAGACATGGCTGTCGCCACACATCCTGTGACATAGCGCTGTGTCTTTCCTGCATAAGTATATGTCGGACACTGGTCGTTGAAAGGAGTATCCTGTCCCCAGCTTGATGTCACAAGCTCATCGACAGATGCGGGATAACCGGCATCGGCAGGACTGACGGCACGGGGTGATGTGATACCGCTCTCTTTCTGTTTGCGCAACGACTCGTCCATCGCGCTCATCCACCATACCATTGCCGGCGGCATATCGGTCTGTGAGAACTGTCCGTCAGAATATCCTATTACGGCATTGAACATGTCATCGTTTGCAATAACAGCAAAACCGCCGTCGGCATAACCAACGACAGTGTACTCATTGCCTTCCTTAAGGACATTGAGAACATTTGTCTTGCCGTTAAGGGCATTTACTCTGTTAGGTTGGATTTTTAGCTTTAGGACTTTAGCTGCAGCTGCTTTAATCTGTTCAAGGCTTCGCGGCGCACAGTAAGATGTCGTGGACAGAAGTATGAACGATAACGCTAAGAATAACTTTCTCATATCTGAATATTAGCTTTATGTGTAAAAAAGAGAGACGGCACACCACTAAGTGATGTGCCTTTCCCTCAATAATAAACTTTATTGCTTCTTAGTAAGAGTTATGTACATGAACGCAGCCACCGGATATATGGACGAACCCTCTTGATATACAAGATACAAATCATTGCTGAATGTTATCCTGTCGGCAGGTTCTCCATTCGGACCTAATGACCAGGTTCCCTTGAAGGATGAATTATTATATACATATCCGTCAGCTCCGAGATACATGAATGTCAGAGCATGGCCGTCAGACGTCTGACCAATTACGGAGTCGTCAACATACCAGCCTATCTGTCCTGAACGTGATATGACATCGAATGTATATTCAAACGGGAATGTAAGAGTTTCTCCCGTGCCCAACAGGTTGGTCGTGGTTGCTGTCAGAGTCTTCTCATAATCGAAATCATTAGGATCTGTAGGACCACTCAGCGTGACATCACAAGAGAATCTTGATCCGTTGATGTCGTATCCTGACATTGTCCACTCTCCCATCATGGCCTTATAGAAACCGTCATCATTGAGAATTGTGACAGTTGCTGTCTTAGCCGTTCCTATCTCCGCACCATTAGCTTCAGCAATGGTAATGGTGAAAGTACGGTCGTTGTTTGCTTCCTTGTCATCCAGTACACTGATGTTTACATTTATGACTCCTGAGCTTAACGTATCTGGGTTAAGGGTGAGAGTCTTGTCGCTTATAACGTAATTGACACCTTCCTGAGCAGGAGTCTCTCCTGTTTCGGCAGCGGTTATCTTTAACTGAATATTGCCGTTACGTTTGCCGCTGACTTTTATTGGCACATTGAAGATTCTCTCGTTCTCCCTGACCTGTATGGCTGTCTGCTCGAATTCTACAGCTACGCCGTCTGCACTGTTGTACTCGACATCGTCACTCGAGCATGCCGCAAACAAAGATGCTGTCACGGCAAGGGTCAACAATTTTATATATTTCATAGTTATTTTCATTTTAAATTGATAATTCATAAATTCCAATATCAATAACCGGGATTCTGGACAATAGCCGGATTGACATCAATCTCATGCTTCGGTATCGGCCATGTGAATCTTGGAGAATCGGCTTCTACAACCATGTCTGTAGTAGATGAGCCCGGAAGCAGACACAGAGTTCTGTTCTGCGGAACGCCACGACTCATTGCGATGTGCCAACGCTTGATATCGAACAGGCGTGTACCTTCACCGACCATCTCACGCTGACGCTCTCTCATAAGCTCCTGCATTAAGTCTTCTTTTGTTGTGAAGTTCTTATTTCTGTATCCTTTTATACGAGTGCTTTCGAGCTCGTTGAGATAATCAGCGGCAGTAGCCAGCTCGCCGTCGATATTGGCATAAGCCTCAGCAGCAATAAGATACATCTCGGCAAGGCGGAACACCTTAGGCTGGCTGCAACCAAGAGCAGATGTATTACCTGTGAGCTGGAACCATATTCCATAGAGCGGATACTTGTTGAATGAATATACTGTACCGATAGCTCCGTTATTGGTTGTTATGTCAGTTGTGCTGAAATAAGCTGCGAAACGATAGTCGTTTGCGCTATATAGATCGAGTAATGTCTGAGTAGGAACATAGTCGGGAACGCTACCTTCAGACTGTGCCTGGAACAAAGTACCTGTTGCCAAAGGCAGGTCGCTTGTTGATGTTGTAGGCAACTGGAAGATAAGCTCCACATCATCTGTGTAATTATCGTTCTGCCACATGTTGCCGAAATCGGTCTGGCTCTTAGCCAGATTGTAGTTTCCAGAAACAATTACTCTCTCGGCATTGTCGGCAGCAGTCTCATAGTCGCCCTTGGCAAGTGCGGCGCGGGCACGCAAAGCTCTTATGGCGTCAGGGCTGACATAATACAACGGATAGTTGGCATCACGGCTGACATATATGGCGGCACTGTCCAAATCGTCGTAAATCTGCTGATAAGTCTCCTTCAGAGTCTTACGTCCTGGATATGTGGACTGATCGATTGAAGGATTATAGTCAAGACGATAGGAAACGCCGAGATTGGGTTCATCCTCGTTCGACTTATCATAAGCCGGGCTGAAATACTGAGACAGCATGAAGATTGAATATGCTCTCATGAAGAAAGCGTCACCCTTGGCTGCTCTTACTGCCGGCATACCCGGGTTGGTGCTTGTTGCCTGATCGGGGAACAGTCCTTTATTAGAGAAATCAGCCTTATTATAGTTGTCGATGATGAAGTTTGCGCGTGCTATAATTGCCTGATAGTTTCCATACACGCCATCAAAGGTTGTTGACTGTGATGTGTATGTCCATCTGTACATATCACCAAGTGTGTTGCTGTATCCGGTGATAGCATTGAAACCATCACACTGTATCTCCGGAGCATTGTAGAATGTACCTGCGATAGAACTCTTCAGCGCTGAGTAAAGCGCTGTGCGTGCACTCTGGTAATTTGCCGGATTCATCAGCGTCTCTGTATCAGGAACAGAGTCATACGGCTCCTTGTCCATATCGCAAGAAACCAATCCAGCTGTCAATGCAAGTAACAAATATATCTTTTTCATTTTTGAAATTTTGTTTTTGTTTTATTAGAACGTAAGTTGTAAACCAAATGAATACTGACGTGTATTCGGATAGTCGCCTATCGTAGAGAAACCATCCACCTCAGGGTCGTAGCCTTTGTAACCGGTGAAGGTAAGCAGGTTGCGGCCGACAAAATAAACTTTGCATCCCTTAACGAAGTGTGTAGCGTCAAGCCAGTTCTTCGGCAGTGTGTAAGACAGCTGCAGGAACTTCAGACGTACGAACGAAGCGTTCTCGATGAGGTGAGTATCCATCTGATATTCTGCATTGGCTGCTGCAACATCAGTAATATCACCCGGCTTCTGCCACATATTGAGCATATCGACAGACTGGTTGTTTGATGTTGCGAATGTCGGGTTCATTGTGAACCAGCGTTCGTTGTTCATCATGTAACGGTCGAACATGCCTGTGAACTGAACATCGAGCTGCAGACCTTTCCATGCAACGGTTGTAGAGAATCCGCCTGACCACGGAGCGATAGGAGTCTTACCTGTCATCACGCGATCGTCTTCAGAATACGTTTTTGTGTAGTTACCGTTCTTGTCGAGCCAAACATTCTGTCCATCAGCCGGATCAACGTGGCTCCAACGTACATAGTAGTATTCTCCGTAAGGATGTCCCACCTCGAGGTGTACCAGGTCTGTCAGGTCGTAAGAGTCAGCGCCTTCAAACAGCTTGGTGATTTCGTTCTTGTTGTAGTTGAAATTCAACGAAACATTCCAGAACCAATCCTTATTCTTTATAATCTCAGCACCGAGTGTGAAATCAACACCGCGGTTGTACATCTCTGCTACGTTACCCCACTGTGAAGCGAAACCTGTTGTATAAGAGTAAGGTATGCCTACAAGCATGTTGGATGTAACCTTGTTGTAGAACTCAACATCGAATGTGAATCTGTTGAAGATTTTTCCGACCAAAGCGACATTCAGGGTCTTTACAGTCTCCCATGTCAGTTCGTCGTTGCGTACATTTACCGGAGCCATACCACCGTTTCCAAGATATTCTCCTGTAGTAGATGCGAGACCCAAATACTGATATGGACTGATGCCTGAGTTACCTGTAGAACCGTAGCTGATCTTGAACTGCAGGTCGTTGAGCCAGCTTTTTGTCGGCTGCATGAAGTCTTCATTTGTTATGTTCCACATTGCAGCGACTGCGCCGAATGTTGCCCAACGGTGATTCTTTGCGAAAAGTGAGGAACCGTCACGACGAATTGAAGCATCGATGAAATAACGATCGCCGTAGCTATAGTTAAGCATACCGAACCAAGAGTTACGAACCTCGTCGCTTATAGAGTGTCCCGGGACAGTAGCACCGTCTCTGACACCTGCAGACATCAGCATAAGGCGGTTGTCTGTAAGTCCTTCCATACCTGCGCTGAAGCCTTCGCTCTTTGTTGTCATACTTTCCTGACCGAGCAAAACGCTTACGTTATTATCACGGAGGAAGTTGAACTTGTACTCAGCCGTATTTGTTACTGTCCAACGATAGAAACGTGAGAAGCTTTCATTGGCAGAACCTGTCGGGAACACATTCGGGTCTATATCCAATGTGTTGTAACATCTTGCGGAAGTACGTGCATCGTATGCATCGAGACCAACAGCTGAACGTAGGTTAAGACCCTTGATAGGGTTGATGTTTACATAAAGATTCTCATTGAGACGTATCTGATCGTTGTGGGAAGGCTGCAACTCCGACAACCAATACGGGTTGTAGTAACCCCTCATCTCATCAAATTTGTATCTTCTCTCTCCGTATCCTTCGAAAGTACTGTTGGCATAATCGTTGCGGTCGAGACCGAGGATTTCATAATAAGATGATGTCGGAAGGAAAATTCTGGCTGCAAACGATTTATTGTATACACTATTTGATTGGTTACCGAATGCTGTGGTTTCTGTCTTTGTAAATGCAAGGTTGGTATTTGAACCTATCTTCAACCATCTGTTGACATTTGCCTCGAGATTGGCACGAAGGCTCTCACGACGCATGTTGGAGTCGTCCATGATACCTTCTGTGTTGTAATGGTTGAAAGACAGAAGATAAGACAGATTGTTTGATCCTCCGCGGACACTGGCGTCTATCTGAGTTACAGGTTTAGAGTCGCCGAAGAATATATCACGCCAGTCTGTACTTATACCATACTTACGGTAATATGCCTTCTCTGCCTGGAAGTTGGCATTGTTGACCAAAGTCGGGTCAAGAACCTCCTGGAAGTTGAGCCACTGGTTGGCGTTCATCATCTTCTCATTATCGCTTGTCATCTCAGAGATACCATACTGAGCAGAAACCGTGATAGTTGGAGCCTCGCCGAAGTTACCCTTCTTTGAAGTAATGATAATCACACCGTTTGCGGCACGTGAACCGTAGATGGCTGTAGAAGATGCATCCTTCAATACTGTGACGTTCTCGATATCGTTAGGGTTAAGTGCAAGGAATGCACCTGAAGTAATCTCACTTCCATCCAGAATGTAAAGAGGTTCGGTTGTCGCATAGAGTGATGTCATACCACGGATACGCATACTTGCAGTAGCAGAAGGCTCACCTGAAGATGTGAATACCTGCAGACCGGCAACCTGTCCCTGCAAAGCATCACTTACGTTAGCAACTGGGGTTGTAGAGAACTTCTCGCCTGAAACGGTAGCAACCGAACCGGCAATGGTTCCGAGCTTACGTGCCGAACCGTAACCCATAACGACAACGCCCTCGAGCGTATGGCTGTCTGATTCGAGTACGATACGCATGTTGTGAGCAGCCTTGACTGTCTTAGGAACCATGCCCAGATAAGTGATCTGGAGCTCTGTGCCCACCGGCACGTTGATTG
>ENA-OOXM01000980-OOXM01000980.1-human-gut-metagenome-genome-assembly--contig:-NODE-980-length-23245-cov-3.608883_pt1 | contig 23245 bp, 20 predicted proteins | sample MGYA00241589_ERZ501347 | MGnify/ENA primary metagenome ERZ501347 (study PRJEB25962, sample SAMEA2042832) | human gut metagenome | biome: human gut; feature: human-associated habitat; material: faeces...
GCATCAAAGGACGACACGATCCGATTATCGTTCCGCGTGCAGTGGTCGTTGTTGAGGCAATGACAGCTATCACGATTTTAGATGCGCTCCTTTCCAACATGACCGCAAGACTTGACCGGATTATTGATTTTTACAGACAATAACGTTTAATCACAATAAAAATTGGCAGTGAGGCTACGATGCAACAGCTTCACTGCCAATTTTTTCTTGTTTATTTTTCGTAAAGAAATTCTTCCGGCAATGTAACGTTAAAATCTTTTGCCAGATCCCGGAAATTGTCCGGAGTGATCGTCTGAAGCTTATCCGGTCTCATGGATAACATCTTCACAAGAATTTCTGCCGATTTCTCAGCGGTGTGCATCAGACCGAATGTCAGATCAAAATCTTCGCCTGCTGCGAACATTCCGTGATGTGCCCAAATGGCCAGATCATACTTTTTCATCAGTTCACTTGTTGCAACCGCGATCTCTCTTCCTCCCGGAACCATCCACGGAACGACACCGATACCATCCGGGAATACAACCGGACATTCTGTTGCCATTTCCCAAAGTTCTCTTGTAAATACTTTATCTTCCAGCGGCAGAACAAAGGTCAGGGCAATAATATTGGTGGTATGTGCATGATAGACCACACGGTAATTTGGATTTTGAAGTTTTTTTACTTCGAGATTCATCAAATGACTCGGAAGCTCGGAAGTCGGTCTGCCTCCATTGACCAGCCCCCAGACAATACGGTAATTTTCACCTTTTTCGTCCAGTTCAATCATGCAGATGGAATCTTCCGGCTTAATGATCACATTGCGGAAATACTTACCGCTTCCCGTAACCAGAAAAAACTCGCCGGCAAGATTCGGTACACTTGTGCCAATTGGCTGCCATTCCTTCGCCTTAAAATTCTCTTTTATCAATTCTACTTCTTCCGGTTTTACACGATAAGAAAGGTTTCCACCATTTCTCTCATGCCATCCCTGCTCCCATCCGTCATTCGCCATGCGGATAAATTCCTGTACAAATTCTGCATCTAAAAAATTCATAATTATAATTCCTCTTTTCTATTCTTTTTTAATTTCTCTTTTCCAATACTTCGTTCTCATACTTTTCGATTTCATCATAGAAATGAAGATCATCAACGACGCCCTCACGTCTTAAGTACTCATCCCATATCTCACCGATCGGCAACATCTTCACCGCCTCATTCATAACCATAAGTTTGCTCATCTGATTCGTATCCTGAAGCGCTTTGAGCATTGCATTCGGTGTACATAAAGCTATAAGAAGGGCTTTCTGCCAGCTTCGAAATCCTGTTGCAAGTGCCGAAACACGGTTGATACTTGCATCAAAATAGTCCAAAGCCATATAGACACGGTCAAGCGCATTATCTCTTACAATTTCTTTTGCCATCTCCTTCGTCTCATCATCAAGAATCAGCACATGATCGGAATCCCAGCGCACACCTCTTGTGATATGCAATGCAAATTCCGGATAAAAGCAGAGCATTGCCGGAATCTTGTCAGATACATACTCCAGTGGATGATAATGTCCGTTGTCCATAAGTGGCATACAGCCGTCATGTAAAGCAGCAAAACTAAGTGTAAACTCAGCCGATCCGACTGTGTAAGACTCCACACCTATACCGAAAACTTTTGACTCCACACAAGGCTTTACGAGGTTATGATCGTATGGCTCCGATAAGATCTGCTCGATGGAATCCTTGTATCGCATACGAGGTCCCATACGGTCTGCCGGAACATCTTTAAATCCATCACCGGTCCAGATGTTCATAACGCAAGGCATTCCGGTCTCTTTTGCAAAATATTCCGAGATGCGGATGCATGCCTTTCCGTGATTGATCCAGAAACGTCTTGTCTCCTCGTCCGGACTCGAAAGTGTCTGACCGTCCTTTACTTTCTCGTGTGAGAAAAAGGTCGGATTAAAATCGATACCCATATGATGCTTCTTGGCAAATTCTACCCATTTAGCAAAATGCTTTGGTTCAAGCGCATCTCTGTCTGCAAATTCCCCCGGTGCAAAGATTGCATAAGATGCATGTATGTTTAATTTTGCGGTTCCCGGCATCAGTCTCATCGCTTCTTCCATATCTGCCATCAACTGTTCCGGCGTTCTAGCACGGCCCATATAATTACCGGTCGTTTGAATGCCTCCAGTAAGTCCTCCGTCATTGTCAAAACCGATCACATCATCCAGCTGCCAGCAGTGAAGCGATACCGGAACTTTCTTTAATGTCTCGATCGCCTTGTCGGTATCCACACCGAGTGCTGCATATTTTTCTCTTGCTGCTTCGTAATTTGTCATGTCTCTTCTCCTTTACTTTTCGTATTTATGAATTGGGAAGGAAGCATAAACACATTGTCTTGCCTCCTTTAAGTTTTCTAATTCTCCCGCTGCGATCATCTGCGCACAGAGATTACCGATCGCAGTCGCTTCCGTCGGTCCTGCATAGATTGTCTTCTTCGTGAAAAATGCGGTCAGTTTGTTCAGATAATCCGCATTGGCACCGCCACCAACGATCTGAATACAGTCGTATGTTTTTCCGGTCAGTTTCTCAATCTCCTTTGCTGTATCGGCATAGCATTTTGCGAGACTGTTGTAGATCACACAGGCAACTTCCGCAATGCCCTGTGGCACCTGCTGTCCACTCTCTTTACAGGCTTTCTGCACCTCGCTCGTCATATGCTCCGGCGCAAGAAATCTCGGATCGTTGGCATCAACGAAAGAAGGAATCGTCTGCTTTGACGCAAGTTCGCTGATCTCTCCAAAACCAAGTTCCGGGGCTATCTCCTTTCGCACCGACTGGATCATCCAGAGTCCCATAATATTCTTAAGATAGCGGAAGCGATAATCGTATCCGCCCTCATTCGTCATGTTATGCTTTCTGCTTTGCTCATCACAGGCAGCTTCTTTCAATTCGGTTCCCATCAATGACCATGTTCCGGAACTGATATAAAGTGGCTGTTCCTCTTTGGATGGAACTGCCATCACTGCAGAAGCTGTATCATGCGTTGCCGGCAAGACTACTTTGCATTCAAAACCTACCTGTTTCTGAATAGAATCCGCCAAGTTTCCGACAATGCTTCCCGCCATCATAATTGTCTGAAAGAGGGTTCTCGGATATCCCAGCCGATCAATCAATGCCCAGTTCCAGTCATTGGCTTTCGGATCAACCAGCTGTGTTGTTGTCGCGTTCGTATATTCCTGTAACTTATTTCCCGTCAAAAGAAAGTTAAAATAATCCGGAATCATAAGCATACTTTGTGCCCTATCCAGGCTTTCCGGATTCTGCTGCTTAAGCGCCATTAGCTGATAGATCGTATTAAACTTCTGCTTTTGAATACCCGTAATTTCATACAAATCATTTTCCGAAATAATCTCATATACCTGCTTGTCCATCCCATCCGTTCTCGCATCACGATATGCCACGGCATCACCAATTCTTTGTCCCTGATCATCCAACAATACAAAATCTACAGCCCAGGTATCGATTCCCATACTATACGGAATCTTTCCTATATCCGCACATTTCTTCATTCCGGTTTGAATTTCCCCAAAAAGCTGATCCACATTCCACACTTTATGTCCGTTATGTTCCTGCATTCCGTTTGGAAATCGATAGATCTCCTCTAAGACAATTCGCCCGTCTTTCTTATGCGCAAGAATATGGCGTCCACTCGACGCTCCGATATCAATCGCCAGATAATATCTGTTTTCCATTGTCTGCCCCCTTTTTCTCTTATCTGATACACCAAAAAGATAACAAAAATAAGGACAGCTTTTTAGCCTCTGATTAGACTAAAAAACTGTCCTTATTTTCTGAATAGCCTTTATTATCTTCTCATATGTTTTTCTTTCTTTTCTTCATACATGCGCTTGTCCGCCGATTCGATCAACTGATTTAAATCATCAATCTCGTCAGATGCATGTACGGAACATCCGATACTGGCAGACAATTGGTAGATTCTCTTCTCGTTTTGATTTTCTTTTTCCATTGTATTTTTTATCTTACTTACGATCATCTGCATCCGCTTGGCATTCGTACAACTCCCAAACACCACAAATTCATCACCTCCATAACGCATTACCAGACAATCCTTCGGAACTGATGCCTTTATCACATCTGCCATCTCGCGTATGAAAGCATCGCCGACCTCATGCCCTAACCCATCATTGACACTCTTTAGACCGTCAATATCCAAAAAAATCATAAATGCCCGCCGATGTTGTCCTTTAATCCGTTCAACAACCGCATTTGCGGAATAAAAAAAGCCACTCCGATTGAACACCTGTGTCAGCATGTCATACTTCCACATACGGTTGATCTTCTCATTCATCTGATTGATCCATTTCCATTTGCGAATATTTTCGAGTGCCATACTGATATTAACCGTCCATAAATATGCAAGCTCACTTTTTAACGCAAAGACACTTCCATCCGAGACACAATATCCATAACATATTTTTTGATAATAAATTGGTGTCACTATGTAGAATGTTTTCTGTAATTTATTTCTCATTTCATAAGGCAAAATTTCCTTTGACGGAAATTTTCCATAGGAGTCAAACTTTCTATCATGATAGGCAAGCGGTATATGAACCTTTTGGGTATAGTGCTCACAAATCGCTTGTTCTCTGATATTAGTTTTTATGTCATCATACGCAAACAACTTTTTTTCATCACACAGGCAAAGATAAAACTCTTTCATATCTGATCGGATAACATATTTTTTTAACCGCGAACACAATTCTTCCACACTCTCAAGCCCGGTCAGATCGAGTTCCATACTTTTTAACGCATCTAGTGCCTCCTCATAGCTTAAGCATTGGTTCTGATATTCCACTCGAAGATCCCGGATCGACTTTGGTGTCTGGCAGTTACATCCGCAGCTTTCCCGATACAGAATCTGGGTTTCCAATTTCACAGATGTATGACTTTGTGCATCAAAAAGCAGATCGACCGCCTTTTCCCCGAGCATTTCCTGTCTGCGATCAACGGTCGTCAAAGACGGAATATAAAATGCGGACAGCTCATCATTGTCAAAACCGGTTACTACGATATCTTTTGGGATTTCATAACCATACTGCTGCAAGCGCTCCATTCCGCCGATCGCCATCGCATCATTTGCAAATACAATTGCCTGCGGCGTCTGGTTTTTCATAAAATATTCGATGGCTTTTCTTCCGCTTTCACGATTATAATTTCCGCAGTAAACCTGACAATCACAAACAGGAATGCCATGCTCTTCCATAGCATCCCTATATGCCCGATAACGTTCCATTCCTTCTTTGCCCTGCAGAATACCGCACACATAATTGATTTTTGTCAGATGATGTTTCTTTATCAGATGTTCTACAATACGTTTCTGGCTATTGTAATCCGATATTCCGACATTATGCATTCCATCAATATATTCATCAACACTTACCGCTGGAATCCTGCTCTCTTTTATCCGGTTCATCAACGAGTTGGAAGCCGGTTCATATTGTATTGAATTTTTCATAACGATCACACCATCGTAGGTAGTAAGATCCGGAAGTTCCATAATTTGAAATGCTCCGACTTTGTTTTCTTCCGACTCATCATAGTTCACAAAGCATGTAAAAATAAATACATCCGTATCGAATTCCGCAGCACGTCTTAATACACCGTCGATCACACGATTCTGATTATCAAAACTGATTGCACCTGCAAGAAACGCAATTTTTTTTCTCATGTTTCCCATCTTTCCCTGAATCTGATCCTAAATTTTCTGAAAACGATTCATTTCTTCCATAAGATGTTTTGAAGAGTCAACGTTTTCCGTTGCTTGTTGTCGAATGTTCGTGATAGAATTTGCAAGATCAGACACATTTTCTGTTGCACTGCTAATTCCCTGTGCATTTTCTTCCACAACCGTTGATATGTTGGTGATTCCATTATTCATCTCAGCCATAACCTTATGTAATGCCGAAATATTATCGTTAAAAACAGCCATAACAGAATCCATATGCTCTGCCTTCTCATAATACGTATCCGTAGCACCTTCAAATCCAACGTAATCACTCATAATCCGATTTTGTACAAAGTACATAAGATTTTGTGCATTCTCCATAAGTTGATTTACTGCCGATATCACTTCTACACTAATACTCTGAATATCATTTGCAGTATTTTTACTGTTTTCAGCCAATTGTCGAATTTCTTCAGCCACAACAGCAAAACCTTTCCCTACTTCTCCGGCACGCGCAGCTTCAATAGATGCATTTAAAGCCAGAAGATTTGTCTGACTTGCAATATCAAGAATATCATTGGTTAAATTATTTATATTTGTAATCTGCCTGCTCGCCTCTATCGAAGAAAATAAAGCATTCTGTTTTTCATTAATAAGATTTGAAATTTCATTTTTCTTCTTTTCAGTTTCTTCTTTTACGCCAATTGCCAAAGCTTTAATATCGGAAGAAATGGAAACACATTCCTTCGTCTGATCACCTACATTATTAACAAACTCCAATATCTCATGTGTATTCTTCATAAGCCCTTCAATTGAAGATGCTATTTCTTCCATACTTGCCGTAATTTCTTCCATCGTCGTAGCAATATAATTTACATTTTCGCTGGAACTGTTCACTTCTGTATTCATCACCCCAAGAGAATTCTGCATTGACTCCGATTGGTGGTGAACTTTACGAATAACCATCTGTAATTGAATAATAAAATTATTAATACCTTCTGACAATTGACCGATTTCATCATGTGAACGGACTGTAATGCGTTTTGTAAGATCTCCTTTTTTCTTGTTAATATCATCAATAATATGATCTAACTGACAACTGGCTGCACTTGCCGGTTTGCTTACTGTTCTCCTCATAATCAAAAGAACCACTACCGACACCATTATAAATATAACAAATAATATTTTCGTCACTTGAATATTCATATCAACTGCCTGATTATACAACTTTGACTGTTCAGAAATTCCACCTTCCAGATTTTCCGTGAGATTCGTTTCCGTTTTCTCTCCCATATCTCTAACAAGATTTTGGAAATCGGATCCAAGTGCTATACTTGCCTGCGCAAAATCCCCCGTATCTACATATTCCTGTATTGTTGAAAATTGCAAGAGCACTTTATCAAGGAATTCTTCATATTTCTTAATTGCATCTTTTAACTTTGTATTGTTATTATCTTTTAGATACACATCTATCTTCTTCTCGCTCTCAGTAATAGTTGACACTTCCTCTGCCAATGAACCTTCAAGCTGTTGACGAAGTTCTGCATTATCATACAAACTAATAATATTAAGGTATTTCTGACCTCGTTCCATACTTTTTTGAATCGTAAATATTTCTGTCTGAATTGGAATATACTGCTCCGTGATTTCTAATCCAGACCGTTTTACACGATTTTGTGATCTTACAGAAGTTATCGTATTTAGTCCAAATATAACAACAAACAGAACCATCATTAAAAGCACTTTGCTCCCAATTTTTTTCATAAATAGTTCCTCCTATTTAATTTTCTCCAAAATATTTACGCAAGAAATAGGCCGGTGCACAGCTCCATGCATGACAATAACTATTGACAATAGTTCCGCCGTACGGGGATTCATCCGGATTCTTCGGATTATACAGCTCCCAGAATGTATCTGCACCAAGCCGCGCCATACCACCCCAATACTCTGTCAAAACAGCAAGTGCTTCCTCATCCGCGTTGCATTTTAACAATGCTTCAATATAGTAGTGATACATATACGGAGTCACCATCTCAAGAGCCTCCCTATCTGCTGCAACATTATGTAAAATCCGAAGACCTTCTTCGGAATCGACTACACCGCCAAGAATCAGCCAGACCTGACTTGCATAAGAAATCTGTCTATTTTCTCCGCTGACAAAAAGTCCTTTCTTTTCATCGTAAAAATATGCTTTTGCTGCCTTTCGATAGACTTCATAAGTTCCTTTTAAGCATTCTGCATCACGATTTTCTCTTAATTCCTGTGCAATTGCAATCGCACTCTGCATCGCATACAGTAAAACCCCCTGTGCTCCCGCCTGCTTATTTAATTCTAGCGACCAGTCAAGAAAACACCATCCTAACACATCACGGTCTCTTACAATGCCGTTATCCACTCGTTTCTGCGCCAACGAAATCTGTGTTCTTGCAGTCTCCCACAAGTCACGAAGCGCCTCCTTGTCTTTTGTCTGCTTATAATAATCCCACAAAGCAACAACATACAGAAGTGAATAATCAAACATACTCGTATCATCCACTTCCGGCTCCGGATCTAAGAATACACAGGCTCCAACCTGACCGTTTTCCATCGGTAAGGCCCCAAACAGATACAGACATCCTTTTACCATATCATTCATCTGATAAGTCTCGTAATTGGCAAGTGCCTGCAGACGAAGATCTCCCATCCAGAGTCTCTGGTCACGTTTTGGTCCATCCTCAAATACCTTCTGCATACAATCATGCAGCGTATTACAGGCAATGCGATCAAGCTGTTCCAATTCCTTATTCTCGCTATGATATGCGGATAAACGGCTATCATCTGCTGAAGACAACGCAACCGCTTTTGCCTCTTCAATAATCAGGTCAAATTTAGAGCTGACATCAAGCACTTCGATTTTCACGTAACGAAACGAATATCTTCTGGGCAGAAAATATTCTCCCGGGACAAGATCAATATGCACCTGTTCCTGCTGCACCCATGCCGAACAGATCCAGCCCTGATAATCTTCCACCCGTTCCTCGAATTCCTTTTTATTTTCTGCAAACGAGAAACGAAGCCATACCGGAGCATCCGGATGTGAACGAACATACCCCAACTTTAATTTTATGTGCCCCACAAGATGTCGACCAAAATCAATTTCAACTGAATCTCCTTTTTTAAGAGGCTTTAAAAAAGCTGCTATATCCAGAGGTTCAACCACCGTTTCTTTTACTTCCGGTAACAGCTGCAACGCTTTATCCAACAATTTTAAATTTTTCACCATAACTTTTTTCTCTCACTCTTACCACTTCAAGTACTCTTTTCCACAGAACGGGTCTACTGGATTCTTACCAGTAAATGCACTTCTTCCCATGATTTTTTCCACAACGCTTTCTATCACATACTCACTGTTAGAATATCCGTTGATATAGGTTTTGATCATCGGCACATCTATCAGATGATACGGATTTGCGAGGCTGATGAACATCACCGGACGTTCCGCAACAAACCACGGAACATTGTTTCCGTTTCCCCAGAATGTGTACCAGGAAAGACGATTGGTCACTTTATTGGAAGCATTCTCAACATTTCCTATATAGATAACGAGATCATAACTTTTCTTAAACGTCCCGACATCAAATTTTGCAGTCTCGAAATTCTCCGGTTCATATATCGTTACATCAAAGCCTTCTTTTACCAGTTTGCTTCGAAAACTCTCCAACACTCTCTCATTTGAAGGGAAATCTCCCATAATCTCAAGCAGTACTTTCTTCGTTTTCCGCGGACTCAGCGGCAAGATCTTCTGTGTATCCTTAACCAGCGTAACCGCAGCATTGGCACTTTCTTTCGCCCATGTGACATGTTCGTCCGAACGCATCACACGAAGTGCTTCTTCCGTCGGCACAATCTCACTCTTTGCTTTCTTATAAAGACCCAGCGCAGCCTTAGTTGCAAGAATTCTTGTGATTGCCTCGTCCAAACGCTGCTCCGACAGAATTCCCTGCCTGTATCCGTTTAACATATACCGATAATCTTCGTCCAGATCTTTATTAAAGAGGAACATATCACATCCGGCTTCAATTGCATAAGGCACCGCCTTCTCTCTTTCCATTGCACAGCTAAAACCAACCATGCAGGTAGAATCGGTAACAATCAATCCGTTAAATCCAAGCTTTTTACGAAGCAAGCCTTTTAACAGTTCCGGAGAAAGTGTTGCAGGAACTAACTTGTCCGGAAAATCCGGATTATAAGCTTTCTGGTATGCCGGCTGTGCAATATGACCGACCATCACCGTCTGCGCTCCCGCCTGAATCAGTCCGCTGTAAATCTTTCCGTAGGTTGCATCCCACTCCTCACAGGAGAGACTGTTCACACTGGTAAGAATATGCTGATCCACCTCATCGCAGCCATCTCCCGGAAAATGTTTAATTGCAACAAGTACATTTTCTTCTTTTGCAGCCTTTATATAATTAACACCACATGCTAAGACCCGATCCGGATCGTCACCATATGTACGCACATTAGTAATCGGATTTCTCCAGTTTCTATCAATATCAACCACTGGTGCAAACGCCCAGTTACATCCCACCGCTGCCCCCTCGCTGCAACTTACTTTTCCTAAACGATAGGCGTCCTCGGTATCTCCGGTTGCAGCTATCTGCATCTGTTTTCCGTACTGTGTTCCATCCGTTGCAATTCCACATCCACCATCCTCAAGATTAGCTCCGACCAAAAGTGGAATTTTACTATGTTCCTGAAGATAACGATGTGTTCTCTGCATCTCCTTAGCCTCACCGCACCGATACATGATTCCACCGATATGGTGTGAAAGCATAACATGTTCCAGATAATCTGCATCTCCTGAATATCCGATCGGTACAAATAACTGACCGATTTTTTCTTCTAACGTCATTGCTTTTTTTGTATTTTCAACCCACTCGATATCCTCTTTCACAAGAAAGAAGGGTGCCTTTGTCAAATTGATCATATTTCTGTCCTCCATTTGTTAAGCATCAGTTATTTAAGGTTGCATTCAGCAAAGACTGACGCTACATGTCAGGTTTTTTGTAAAAACTTGACGCAATTTATTTGCGTTTTCCGGTAAACACACGAATCAATAAATGTTCGTTACTCAGATAAATTAGGAACACTACAAGCAATAAAGCATTAATGATTGCCTGCATGGATGCATTTACTTCATTTGAGAATACCGCAAATGTGGAATTCAACATTGACATACATAAAGCTGCAAGTAAAAATCCAATCTTTTCATTGGTAAATCTGCTGATATAAGATCCAATAAACATTGGAAGAAATGCAGTAAACATAATACTGATAGATCCAAAGTTAAGCTGACCTCCATTGATGGTTGTATTTCTGGAAGCGTTTAAAAAGCCAACAATTCCCATCAGGCCACCGCAGATCACATAACAGGCAATTGCATTTGGAATTTCTTTAATTCCGGTATTAACTGCAACCTTCTGACCATTCTTAAGTGCGTTATAATCGTATCCGAATTTTGTATAATCAAAGAGTCCAATAATAATTACCAGTACCGCCACAATAATAATTGCTGCATAAAGCCAGTTTCCTGTAAAAGCAGTCATGGATGAATTCTGTACCTCTTTCATAACGTAACGACCTTCTGTAATTGTAAAAAGAATTCCTTCATAAATCAGTGTTACACCAAGAGACGTAATAATTGGTGGCAAATGTAAAACCACATACAAAACACCGGAAATCAGTCCAAGCAGCATACCAAATAAAATAGTAAGCATCAGCATTATCGGTGCACTGCCCTGACCTCCACCTAAAAACGAATATGTAATCTTTGCACCAATCACAGAGGAAAGCAATGCCATTGATCCCAAAGAGAAATCAAAACGTCCACTGTTAAGATTGATGGACAAAGCGATAGTTGTGATCATAACAATTGCAATATAGACAACAAAATTGTCAAAGCTTGTCATATTCATGATCATTGTTTTTCCTTTTGCCATACAAATACCCTGTAACAAAATAGCCACCAGTACCGGTATGGCAAGTGCTCCTGCTAAATTTTTTATACAAAGTCTGTTTTTACTTTTCATGTTATCTTGTATGATAATTAGGAAGTTAATTATCACACGTTTCCTTTCTTTTAATATCGTGGTTCAATACAATTCAGATACTATGGACTTTTGATGTTTATTCTGTAGCTTGACTACTCAACTGGAGTGTATTGCCGCTACCTTTATCTGAATTGTTTATCAGCTGGATGTTGCCGGAGTGTTTTTCACTCAGAGTACTTATTTCTATCAAGTCTACGATGATAATCGATGGTGGACATCATGGTATCAGACTTTAAGAAAGGGAGGTACAACCTCATGAAAATTTTTGTAGGCATTGACATTGCCAAACTCAACCATTTCGCCGCTGCGATTTCTTCCGACGGTGAAATACTTCTTGAGCCGTTCAAATTCACAAACGACGCTGATGGCTTCCAACTGCTGGTCTCTAAGCTCGAATCATTCGATAAGAACAGCATCATCATCGGTCTTGAATCGACGGCACACTACGGTGACAACCTTGTTCGATACCTTGTTGCTGAGTTCTACCAAGTGTGTGTGTTAAACCCCATCAAAACCTGTCAGATGCGTAAGAACAATGTTCGTAAAACGAAGACAGATAAGGTCGACACATTTGTGATTGCTAAAACTCTTATGATGCAGGATGACCTAAGATTTATTACCTTCTTTGATCTCGATATGATGGATCTTAAAGCCTTGGGGCGCTTTCGGCAGAAAACCATTAAGCAACGCACCCGATTGAAAATCCAACTGACAACCTATGTTGATCAGGTATTCCCGGAGATTCAATACTTTTTCAAATCCGGTCTGCACCAGCACGCTGTCTATGCTTTGTTAAAAGAAGCACCTTCTCCTAAAGAGATTGCTTCTATGCATATGACTCATCTGGCAAATCTGCTCAAAGTGAACTCGCACGGACACTTTACCAAAGAGCTGGCCAAAGAATTAAGAGTTCTCGCACAGAAGTCTGTCGGTGCAAACGACAGCGCTATATCTATTCAGATAACTCAGACAATTCAACAAATCGAGTTACTGGATAGCCAATTAGAAAAGATTGAAGCTGAGATGACGGATATCATGAAATTCAACGATTCTGTCATCATGACCATTCCTGGTATCGGATATATCAATGGTGGAATGATTCTTGGTGAAATAGGTGATATTCACCGTTTCTCCAATCCTAACAAGCTGCTTGCTTTTGCCGGTTTGGATCCTTCTGTTTATCAGTCTGGTAACTTTCAGGCTAAGACAACAAGGATGTCCAAACGTGGCTCTCGTGTTTTACGATATGCCCTTGTAAATGCAGCTTGGAACGTTGTCAGAAACAACGCAACCTTCAAGGCTTATTATGATGCCAAGAGGGCTGAAGGCCGGTCTCACTACAATGCACTTGGGCACTGTGCCGGCAAGCTTGTCAGAGTCATCTGGAAGATGCTTACTGACGAAGTAGAATTCAACCTCGAATAAGAGGTCTGTATACCAATATCGATAGATTTTGAAAAAGCACCCTAAGGGAGCTCTATTAAAGTTACCCTTTTTTACCACCGATATGAAAAAGAAATTTTTTGCTAATTTATGGTTGACTTTTCATAGCTGGTCTCCCTTTGCTTCCTTGGTATCTTTACCATTCTCATATAAATACACTCCTTCTCTACCTTCTGATACCTTCTGCATAATATCAGCTATAACTTCTACAATTGTAATATTACTTCCTTTCTTCCATTTTCCTATCATACCCCTAATTTGAGACTTATTTGCTTTTCTTTTATTCGGTAGATGTATCCTATTCATTAAATCCATCTTATCAATATTCCTCTTTTCTAGTATTCGATCAAATATATGTCTGTAGTCAAATCCCATTTCCAAAAAAGCTGCTATATGCAATATAGATGAGTCCAAATATTCTTCTTTCTCCATTTTCAAATACCCGTTATATAAATATAATATAATTTTATATAATTCTTCATCTGGTAATAAATCATAATATGCTAGAGAACTTATACTCAATTTAACTATTTCTAAATTTTTTTTATTAATATAATAATTTTGTTCCATATCAATCTCCATTCCGCCGCCAAGTCGGCGGCACAAATAGTAGTGAAAGGTGGTTCTTACCTTTAGATTTCCGTGTTACAATAGGCTCGATTTTATAAGTCATTCCCAGCATCAATCTCAAATCCACTCATCCATTTTGCTGTTGATGTGCAGGTGTGCCTCTCTACTTAGATGGGAATACTCTTAAGTTGCGTCACTATGTAAACCTGTTTTTTATGTCTATTTCACATTTTGGGCTTAATTTACTTTCTTTCACACTATATCTCCTCGTGTAATAATTTTATCATTTTTTAGGGATTGCTATATTTCTGTCCTCAAAATAGCAACTAATGACCTCCATTTAAACACAATTTATTAAACATATATTATTTCGAAGACATTTTTCTTCATTTCAAGGACATTTTTCCCATTTTCTATTACACGATGTAATATATATTTATCGGAGGTGTAAAAAATGTTGTATAGTATTTCTTCAATAATAACTAAGTATTTTTTTAAAAAAAATATAATCACGAACTCGGACCAAGAAGTATTTACCTATGGTTGTCAACTTATTATTTCGAGTTTTTGTAGTATTAGTAGTATTCTTTTATTATCCTTCTTTATAAACATTACTTATGGAATACTATTCTTATTATTCTTCTTTCCAATAAGATTGTTTTGTGGAGGATTTCATGCTTCCTCATATATAAAGTGTTTTCTTTGTACGAATACTATTTTTATTATGACATTATTTTGTTCCCTTAGCTTGGTGGATTGTAATAAATATATCTTGGTAGGTATATGTTGCTATTTTTTTTATTATATATTAACTAATGCCCCCATAATTCATCCTAACAATCCTTTATCCGAATCAGAAGCAAGAAGAAATAAACTACATACCAAAAAAATGATTATTATTGAATTAATAATTATAAATCTATTCCTAATTTTTGATATGCAAATAGCTCTATCCATTGCTATTACAACCACTTTTTTTGTTTATTTTTTAATGAAAATATCAAATTTATGAAAGAGAGGATTTTAGAAATGAACTATTTTTTAACAGTAGTAGCTTCCATTATTTACAATGTAGCTTCATTAGGTGGTGGTTTATGCTCTTTTGGAGCAACATATCAACCACCCAAGCCAAATTCTTTAAAACACTATGACATCTAAAGAAAAGAAACTCTGATAATCTCAGAAGTTTTTCAAAATCAGAGAACCTCTATTTAAAAGAGATTCTCTGACTGTAGACAAAGTCCTGGCAAAAGTCGGGCTTTTCTATATTTATAACTATTTTCTGGTCTAATGGAATGATTAGAAAAGTGATATTTTTTATTATAATGAAAAATCCAGTTCATGCTGGTTGACATAATAGTTAACGATAGTCTCGAAAACCTATTCGATAAGAATGCTATCGTTACCATAAAGTTGTCTGAAGATAGCGAATGCTGACATACGGGGATAATTCTGTTTCAGATATCGAATCTATTCCTGCAAATCTGCATTTAGCTTCCGTAGGACCATCGTTCACACATCCTTATAGGATGAAAAATCAAATCTTCAGTTTTTGTAGTTGCAGTACCATCGTTCAATCGTTAAGGTAGTAAAGTGTTTTACCGTGACATCTAGTGCAATAGTGCCTTTCTTTAAGGAATGTCAGTAAAAGGCATCCAGGGATCTGTATTCATATCTCATCAGAACGGTTTCGTGCTGTTTTTCTTGTGTCGTGTCAGGTTATGTGGTATTCAAAAAAATATTGGGGGATAGTGAATCTGTATAAAATGTCTATTAAAACAGGAAAACAGTTATGCCACAGGGGCTTTGTCAGAAAGAGTTATTTTTCGGAAAGGAAGAGCTACTTCCAGTGACGGAAAAAGCAACGGATAATATCGATAGTTACTCTCATCGATGGAAGGATTCCTGTTCAGGAGCTTTCCTAGCCCTCTTTTACTTCGTGGACAAAAAAAACGTCAAACTGTTCATCTATGGATATCTGTGAATAGGGAATCATGAAAGAAGGAAGAAACACAAAGATATGATTACAGCAGGAACAGATAACCACCCGGCAGATACAGAACGATCGTTTGCCTTCCGGTGCTTTCAAGAATCGGGTGTAATATCCGTGAATGAGAGTACAAGCGACGTGACCGCAGATGCAAGTAAGCATGTAGAACTACAGTCTGTTATTGTTATATAAAAAGATTGAGAGAAAGGATTGTAATCCTGAACAAATACGGTTTTAGGGAAATTCTGGCAATAATACAAATGCCGATGGAATAGAAAGGGAGCGGGAATGGGAGACTATGGAGCAAATCCATTCCTGCTTCTCTTTTCTTACAGATAATGGGTAAGCCGCTCTCCATACAAAACAAGCTCGTATAGTCTTTTAATCATTTCTTTGTCTGTCTTCCATTCGAGGAACTTATCATGTTTGTTTTCTACTTTCCTTTGACACTTTTCGAGAGTAATCTGCTTCATTTCAACATCAGTATCTTCTTGTATAAAATAGTTTTTCAGTTTTAGTGTAGTATAAGTCTTTTTTAGAAAGGCAACACACAGCGGGATTTGACAATTTTCAGAAAGCTTTTGGATTTTTTTCAATATGAGTACATACTTCATGCACACTCCTGCCTAAAATTTATCATAAATAAAAATTTTGCCTATCACAAAGCAATTCTCTTAAGTTTATAATGTTGGGCTAAGCTGGTGATTTTCACTCACTTTACATAATAGTGTGATTGTAAGAGAGTAAATTGCGTGAGTACAGGTTGATGTTGAATTTACCAAATAATTATGGGTAGGACATAGTGACTTCCTGCAGTTTTATATCGTGATTTTAAAGATTAAAGACAAAAAGGTGCTATTTAGGGACAGCAAGTGAAAATAATTTTTTCTTGTATATAATACAATCATAAGATGAGATAGGGAGTGAAACAAATGACATTTACAATATACTTAACAACGGAATGCAATTTTAAGTGTAAATACTGTTATGAACAATTTTCAGATCACTTAAATCTTTCAGAAAAAAATGCATTTAAAATTGTAGACTATATTATGGGATTTACAAATGAAGATATTACGATTGTGTTCATGGGTGGCGAACCATTATTATTCAAAAAACTCATTATAAAGATTATACATTACATAGATACGAAATACAGATACAGAAATGTAAAATATAATATGACAACTAATGCGAGTTTAATTGATGATGAAATAATAGAAGTAATGAAAAAAAAGGACTTCGAATTAAGAGTGAGCATAGATGGAAATAGGAAAACGCATTTAATCAATCGCATTAGTAAAAATGGAATGGAGTACTTCGAAACAATAATTAGAAATATAGACAAGTTAAAGAAAAACAATATATCATTTGCAGTTAGGATGACAGTAACCAATAATACAATTTTAGATTTGTATGAAAACATCCGTTTTTTCCATGAGAAAGGCTATGATGCTATTTTTATCGGAATTGATTTTACTGCAAATTATTCTGAAAAAGAACTAGACACTTTATATCACGAACTGGAAAAGATAGCTAATTATTATATAGAAGAATATGATAAAAATAAAAAAATTGCTATTGGTCAAATTGATGGTAAGTTTTTAAATTTGTTATGTGATTTTCATAATACCTTTAACATGTGTTCGGCTGGACGAGATACATTTAAAATTTTACCTAATTTAGAAGTTTATCCATGCGAGTATCTTACAGGAAATCATAAGTTTCTCATTGGAAAAATTGGAGAGTATATTGATTTGAATAAAAGTAAGGAACTGGCTAAGCGATTATATGAAGTTCATGTTCCGATGTGTGAAGAATGTAAAATAAAAGATTTTTGCTTTTATATGAAATGTGGATATGCTAATTACATTAAAACGGGGAAAATAAATGTTCCAAGTCTTACAAACTGCAAAATTGAAAAAATGTATTATAAATTAACAAAGCGAATATTAGTTCATCTAGCTCAAAATGGTTATGATGTATTAGAAATTTATAGAACATATATAGAAAAAAACGATATTCCAATTAGTGAGTTTGGAAAAAAAATATTTGAAATATATGATGCAAGGTAAGTATATGAAAAGAAATTTATTTATACGATTTTTTAAAGAGTACTGTTTAAATAAAAGAGAGAGATATATATATCTTTTGATAATTGCAAGTATGTGTATATCGGCAATTACGACAGCTTTACAACCCAAATATCAAGCAAATTTAATTGATAATTTGGAAAATGGACAGTCACAAATTGCAAACATTCTATTACTATTTTTGCTGATTGTAATAACAAGCTATAGTATGGGATCGGTCATAACATTATTGGCAAAAATGGTCTCGGAAAATATGGCCTGTGAAATGAGAAAAAGAATCCATGAAAAACTTTATACAATTGATAGTAAGTTTTTTCGTGAGAGTTCATTTAGCAATTTGATGGCAAAGAGCGAACAGGATGTAGAAAATATTAAGGAATGTGGAATAACTGGAATTATATTTGTTATTTCTAATGTACTTAAAATTATTATATGTGTTCCTTATATGTTAGATATTAATTTTTTTATAGGAATGGTTAATGTACTTTTGATAGTTCTGGTACCATTCGTAAATTATATATTTAAAAAAAAGTTGGAAAAGGCCGCAAAAGAAAATATAGAAAACTATGGAAACTTTAATAAAACATTTATGGATCTTTATAATAATTGGGAAAATACTAAATTTTTTGAAAGTATAGGCTACGCAAAGAATAGATTTAATGAAGATAATAGAAATTACAAAAATAGTTCTATGAAACAAATTTTCTTATATATAGGCAATAATTATGTAAATATACTTTTACAATTTGTAGGGATTGCAGTCATATGGCTGTTAGGGATTTATGAGCTTTATCAAGGAGTATTGTCGATAGGTGGATTATTAGCACTATGTAGTTATCAGGCTATGCTATCTGGCCCGATGTCTACTATTAGCAATTATTTTAGTGAATTTAGAACTGCCAAAGTTGCTTTAGAAGATATATATGACTATTGGGATTATAAGGATGAAAGAAAAAGTGGGGAGGTAATAAAAGAGAAAATTAATAGTATTAAAATAAATAGATTAGGATTTTCTTATAAGGATAAGAAGGTTTTAGACTCAATTACGATGCAGTTTGAAACCGGAAAAATATATGCGCTAATTGGAAGGAGTGGGATTGGAAAAAGTACAATTGTTAATCTACTTTCTGGAGAATTTGCTGATTATGAAGGGGAAATTTTAATCAACGATAAGGATATGAAGTTATTAAACTTAAGAAACTATAGAAAACAGATTGCGTATGTTAAGCAGAAGTCGATTTTTTATCAAGATTCTATATATAACAATTTGGAATTAGCGAACAAGAGGAAAAAACTAACTGTGCAAGAAGCATGCGGATTGATCGGTGTAAAAGATGAAATTGAAAATATGCATTTGAAATGGGATACTATTTTATCTGAAAATACAAGTAATTTGTCAGTTGGACAAGCGAAAAGAATAGATATTGCAAGGAACTATTTAAAAGAGAGTTCAATATATATCTTCGATGAAGCAACTGCAGCCATTGATAAAGAAAAAAGAGAATTATTTTATAAACTAATTAAAAAATTAGCCAAAACATCAATAGTAATTTTGATTTCACATAACGAAGAAGATTTAAAATATGTGGATGACATTTACGAACTTGATACAAGTGGTGTAATAAGAAGGTGAGTAAATGAAGGTTGGGGTAATTGATACTAGCGGAACTTTTGAACATAAATTTTTTAATAATAAGAATATTTTATGTTCAAATAACCATCCGGAAGAAGAAACAGGATTGTTTTCTCATGCGGAATATGTATGTGCAGCTATTTTGAAACAGTGTCCGGAGGCAGAAATTCATCTAATTTGTCTTGAGAAAAAAAATGGGAAGTATGTGATTGGAGATCTCATAGATGCAATTAGCTACTTGGTAAAAGAACACGTGTTTTTAATCAATGTTAGTATGGGGATTGAAAAAGGTAGAAATGAGAACTTAGAGGAAGTTATAGAATTTGCTGATCGTAACGGAGTGTATATCGTTGCTGCACATAGTAACAGGGATGTTATATCTTATCCCGCATCATTAAAAACTGTTATTGGAGTGAGGGCTTCAAAAAATATATTTCAAGATAGTGCATTGTTTAAATATAGAAAAAGTGACAATGATATTATTTTTCCGTATAGTTATACTCATTTTGAACAATTAGAAATTCCATATATGGTAAATGGTAACAGTTTTTTGGCTCCGACCATTACAGGTATTATAACTCGTTTTCACCAGGCAATGCCTGACATTAAAATAGATGATTTGTTGGAAATTGTAAGTAAGACGGTAGTAAACTCATTTATTCCAAATGGCTGGTTCAAAAAAGACATTTTGCATGTGACATTTACGAGAAAAAAATATATAGGCAAAAAACTGAAAATAAAGGATAGCATCTTTGTGAAAAATTTATCTGAACTAAATAAGAAAATTAGCAACATTGAAATAAATCCTAAAGAAATTTTATTCATGCAGTTTGAAAAAATAGTAGAAGACAAATCTGATGATTTGAAAAAATATCTTTCAGCTGAAGGAAAGAAATTTTTATATATTATACTCAGCGAACCGGTATTTAGTTTTTATGATTTATTTGAAATATATGCAAAAGAGAAAATTTTAATATATCAAGGGGGATGGTAAATTTGTATACTCTTTCACTAGAAATAGCACATGAGTGTAACTTGAATTGTCGATATTGCTATTTGGGAGCAAAAAAGAACAAAGTTATGAACAGTAATATGGCAAAAGAGGCTGTTGATATGTCTATAAAAGAAGTTTTGAAGCAGAAAGATAAGACTTTAGATGTCTATTTTATTGGTGGCGAGCCATTACTTAAATTTGATTTAATAAAGGAGATTGTTGAATATGTGAAAACTGTTTGTAATAATTGGGGACTGAATTATTCCTTCAGTACAACTACAAATGGTACATTGTTGAATAAAGAAATTATGGATTATCTTATAGGAGAAAGATTTGATTTAAAAATAAGTATTGATGGAAAAGAAGAATTTCATGATTTAAATAGAAAATATTATTCTGGCAAGGGAAGTTTTAAGGATATCCTTAGTAAATGGGAATTGATTGAGGAGTATGAAAAAAAATTGAACACGGTTATCCACGCAGCACAAGTTATTACAGTTAATAATGTACAAGGTTTTGTGGAAAATTTTAAAGCATTAGTAGAAATGGGCTTTCGCTATATAGAAACAGATATTAATAAATATGATAATTGGGATCAGGCTACAAAAGAGATACTGAGTCAACAGATAGAGGAGGCAATTGATTATTACATAAGTTCTACTAAGAAAGGAGCAATATATTATTGGAGAATGTTTGAAATGTTCCTACAAGATTATTTTAATAATCTTCCATTTTATCAGTGTAAAGCGGGTGCTAATTCTATGTTCATAACTGTGGATGGAGTAATATATCCATGCCAAGAGTGTAAAAAAATGGATATAGGAACAATGACTGACAAAACAATTAATATAAATAAAGTTAGACAGTTAATTCATATAGAGAAAACTCGAAACGAAAAGTGCCTTAATTGTGAATATTTAGCACACTGCAGGGCGCATGGATGCGTTATGGACAATATGGAATTTAATAATGATATTTATAAACCTGTTGATATCAATTGCTTTTTAACAAAATTAATCTTGAATAAGATTGATACATATTTTACTAAAAATGAGAAAAAGAAAATGGAGGTCATTATGCAATATGAAAGAGCAATATCAAGTTTTTGAATTTGGAAATAGAATGATTGTTATTAATCGTGAAGATAGAAGTTGTGTAGGTATAAGGAAAGAGGCATTTTGTGAAAAAGATTTGGACGATCCCAACAGTAAGTTGAGAAAAAGCCTACAAAAAAAAGAATGGCTTGCTAAAGACAATGAATTGGACAGAATGAATACAGTATATTTGTTAATAACAAATAAATGTAATTTGTCTTGCGAATTTTGTTCTGTTAGAGCGGATAAACATAATGCAGAACATTTGGATTCAATTACTTTAGATGTTTTTGATAATAGGATTATGCCGTTGCTGAATGAAATCCAACCTAGAAGAGTGATTTTGACAGGTGGTGAACCACTTATGAACAAGGAAGTAGTCCAAATAGCACAAGAGATTCGGAAAAATCTGCCGGATGTATATATTATGATGCAGTCTAATGGATTCTTGATTCAAGATGATGAGATGCTAGAAAAGTTGTCAGAAAGTATTGATAGTATTGAAATAAGTTCTTCCCATTATAACGAATTGATTCAACTGGAAGAACGGATCAAGAGAATCAAAAAGCAAGGAATTAAAGTTACATTATCTTTTTTATCGGATGGAAATATTGATAAGCTAAGAAGAATTATTGATTTTGTAGTTGATGAGCAAGTAGGACTTCTCTTGAATTTTATTTCTCCGTTAGGCAGTGCAATAGATAATGACATAAAAATTTTATCCTATGAGGAACGTGTACAGGTATTTAAAAAGATGGCAGAATATATTTTGCAAAAAAAATATTTTGATAATAATTTTACTGAATTATTTAGACAAAGAATCATTGCTAGAAATGCCTGTAATGCGTTAGGAAAAATGTTGGCTATTTATCCAAATGGAAAGTGTTATATTTGCCATTCATTAGAAAATGATCAATTTTGCATTGGAAATTGTTATATAGATTCACCTGGAGAATTACTTAGTAATTTAAATGAAAAAATTCATGAAAATCAGGTGAAAAAATTAATGGATGTTGATTATAAAGATATGTGTAAATCTTGCAAATTAAAATATCTGTGTGGAGGAATATGTGGCGCTTTCAAATATAATCATACAGATACTATAGATATTTGTAAATTGCAAAAATTTTTCTTAGTTTTTAATTTGCTATTAGATAGACCTGAAAAAGGAGAAGAGTATAATTTGAAAATTTTTATAAAACTATGTGAAAAAAAGGATGAAATAGAACTGTTATAGGAGAACAATATAATGATAAAAAATATAAGATATCCGCCAGTATAAATTTACAAAAGAACACATTTATAATTTTATAAAAGGGAGATTAAGACATGGAAAAAGAAGTAAAAAGAGTAAATGCTCCGGAAGAGGAAGCAAAAGAACTTACAGAGGAAGAAGTCAATTTATATGGGAACTGTGGAAAGGATAAATACCGCTGCCACAATGATTGTATCATCCCATTTACATCGTTATTGAACAGTTCATTATAAAAAGGAGGACCTAAGATATGGAAAAAGAAGTAAAGAGAGTAAATGCTCCGGAAGAGGAAGCAAAAGAACTTACGGAGGAAGAAGTCAATTTATATGGGAACTGTGGAAAGGATAAATACCGCTGCCACA
>ENA-OOXM01000989-OOXM01000989.1-human-gut-metagenome-genome-assembly--contig:-NODE-989-length-23042-cov-2.078653_pt1 | contig 23042 bp, 12 predicted proteins | sample MGYA00241589_ERZ501347 | MGnify/ENA primary metagenome ERZ501347 (study PRJEB25962, sample SAMEA2042832) | human gut metagenome | biome: human gut; feature: human-associated habitat; material: faeces...
GTAACATGCAGTATATTATGTAGAAGAGCGCTAGAATTAGGAGTAAAATGGTTATATGCAAATGACAATGATTTAACTATACCATACCAAGATAATTTATCAGCTCTTGTACATGATATTACATTCAAAAACATAATAGATGAAAAATTATTAAAACAAATTGAATATATAATTAAATTAGGAAATTTTGCAGTACATAACAATAAAAAAATATCAAGAGAAGAAGCAATTTTATCTCTAAAATATTTATATAATTTTATGCAATGGATTGCATATTGTTATTCTGATAATTTTGAAGAAAAAGAATTTGACGAATCTATTTTACAAACTCAAAGTGTAAATGTTTTAGCAGTCAAAGAAAAAGAAAGTTTATATGAAGAGTTAGAAAAGAAAGATAAAAAACTTGAAGAAACAAGAAAAGAAAATGCAGAGTTAAGAGCAAAATTAACTGAGAAACGTGCGCTAAAAGAAGAAAATTATAATTTTGAAGTTAAAGATATTTCCGAATATGAAACAAGAAAAAAATATATTGATTTAGAATTAAAACTTGCAGGATGGGATTTTGAAACAAATATTACAGAAGAATTAAAATTATCTGGAATGCCAAATGCTCATCAAGAAGGATATGCAGACTATGTTTTATTTGGTAAGAATGGATTACCATTAGCAGTTGTAGAAGCAAAAAGGACAAGTGTAGATCCAAGAGTAGGGCAAAATCAAGCAAAGCTATATGCTGATTGCATAGAAAATGAATATCATCAAAGACCAGTTATATATTATACAAATGGATTCGAAATATACATGTGGGATGACATGAATTACACTCCTAGAAAGGTTGCAGGCTTCTATACACAAGATGAATTACAATTACTTATAAATAGAAGAAATAGTAGACAAAGTTTGGAACATATATTTGTCGATGACAAAATTACAAACAGGGAATATCAATTAGAAGCAATAAAAAGTGTATGTGAAACCTTTGAGGAAGGACATAGAAAAGCATTAGTAGTAATGGCAACAGGTACGGGTAAAACAAGAACAGCAATATCAATTGTAGAAGCTAATTTAGTTACATTGAATTTAGCACTATCTTCACTAGCTAAATATTTGTCATCACCATTAAATTTAGCAACAACATCATAAGAACCACTAGCCAAACCAGATAAAGTTAAAGTACCTTTACCATCAACAACAGCAACATTATAAATTGCATCACCAACAGTAACACTAACTACTCCAGAAGTTATTTCAGGAACAGCAATACTAATAACAGCATCCTCACCAACTTTAATATCACTAACATTGACAGTAGTTGTAGAAGCTAATTTAGCTACATTGAATGTTGTTGAATTGTATGAAGTTTTATAGTATTTATCACCATTATAGTAAGCAAATACAGGATAATCACCAGTAGTTAAATCAGCTATTTTTAAAGTAGCTACACTATCTGTAATATCTACAACATAGGTTTTACCATTTACGAAGAATGTAACAGTTCCTGTTGCACCATTAGTAACAGTTGCAGTAATTACTGCTTCTTCACCGCATTTAATGTCTTTAGCTTCAACAGCAATTGAAGAATCAATTAAATCAATAGTGAATTTAGTGGAATTATAACTTTCAGTTACAATGGAATTTCCATTATATTTAGCTTCAATATAATATACTCCAGCAGGCAAATCACTTAAAGTTAATTTAGCAGAACCATTAACAATAGCTACATCATATTTGTCACCGTCTACAACAACAGCAATGTTTCCAGTAGCTTTTTTATCAATAGTCACATCAATTAAAATTTTTCCAGGTTCTTCAGAAGTAATGTTGAATATTAAATCAGAACTTCTAGGATAGTTGTTTTCAACTACATTGTTTTTACCTGCTTTAATTTCAACAGCAGCATCTCCACCTAAATCACGGGTAATCAATAAGTTGCCAGTTACATTAGATCCGTCTACATTAATAAATGAAACTGCATAATGGCCGTCAACATATATTCTGTTGTCACGTATATCAAATGAACGGTCTCCGTACATGTATTGAGCATAACTGATACCATACATATAATTTTCAGGACTATAATCACCCACGTTGTAAGTGTAGACTGTGTTGTTGTATATTTTTGCATTACCGTTTTGCACTTCAATACCTGAAACTAAAGCCCAGCTACCACTAGCAGAAGCTAAACCTGTTACATTAATTAAGTTATTTGCAATGTAAAGTTCAGATGTTCCGCCAGTCATACTTGCAAAGTAAATACCTAAGTTTGGACCGTTACTTATACTTGTAATGTTGTTTCCAATCATAGATACTTCACATTCTACACCTTGTATTGCATATGCAGTACCTGCAGCATCTTTACCCCCAGCAGTAGACATTTTAAAGTCATTATTGGAAATCATTAAGTTTTTATTGTATCCAATGTTAATTCCATAGAGGTAATTGCTTGTACCAGCAGGAATAAGTGTATCAATCATTGAGAAATTATTTCCGTCAATTACACAGTCATTAGATCCGACAATAAACATACATTGTAAAGTAGGGAAGCTAGCACTTCCATCATTTGCAGTAGTGTTTACATTGTTTTTGGAAAATGTTACATTATTACATTCCCTCATCCTAATTGGATTTACAGTGTTTACACCCATCATGAAGTATTTCATATCATAATTAGATGCAAATAGGTAAGGTAAAACAGCAGTAATATTATTTCCATTAATGAATGAATTAGAAACACCATCTATATTAATAGCAGATGCAGTTAATGTATCATCTTTAGGACATGATTCAAAGAAAATATTGCTGTTAACAACATTTAAGTTTGAAACACCATTTGCATTAATTGCAACAGCATCTACACTTTCTTTAATAATATAGCTAATGTTCATATTAGAAACATTTACATTATTTCCAGCTACCAATATGAGAGCTCCACCATTATCAGCACATGAAACATTAGAGATTAAAGTTAATCCGTTTAATACTACATTATCTGAAAGCACAGCAAATGCTATGTTTCTTAATACTGCATTATCGCTGGTTATTTTAAGAGGAGTTGTAATAGAAATAAGATTTACAATATCTGAGAATTCTCCTTTAAATATTAATTCATCGAAAGGAACTTCTTCTCTTAATAATCCGTCTTCATCAAAGTAGATAAAGAATGTTTCATTAGTTACAACATTTCCGTAAACTGAGACATCAGAAGTAGCATTAATTAAAGTGTATGTTTCATCACCATAAGTTACAGCAATATCATATTTACCTGCAGTCAAATCAGAAATAGTTACATTAGCTTTTGAATCGGTAAATGAAAGAACATATTCTTTATTATTGATTTTAAGCATGAATTTTTCAGTTAAATTAGATAATGAATCAACAGTCACATCAATTATTACATCACTGCCTTCAAATACATCTTTTGCAGTAATTGTAACATTGACAATTCCTCCAGGAAGGTTGTCTTTTACAATGTTTGTTTCAACAGTAGAATTAACTGCATTATCACCTAATTTATCTCCAGCAATTAAATAGTTATTGGTAATTACATTATCTCCACCAGTTGCAAGAATTGCTGCATCACCAATAGCAAGTACAATATTATTATATTTAATTGTGTTTTTAGCACTTTGAACAGTAAGCATACCTCCAAATGTGGAGTTAATTAATGTAGTGTTAGTTGCACTGGATTTAATAGTTCCAACACCACTAATAGATACATTTTCAATAACTGCATTTTTACCGTTTACAGATAAAGAAGCAGCAGTTACATTAGCTACTTTAGCTCCTGCCTGAACTGTTAAAGCTGCAGTTGCACTGCTGTTAGATACAACAGAATTAGAACTGACAGATATAGCTTTTGCAGTGTTATTGTAAGCAACTGAATCTGATCCTATAGTTAAAGTACCTGAAACAGTGTTGTTGTAAGCAATAGAACTAGCTGCAACACTCATACTAGCTCCTCCAATTAAAACATTGTCACAGTAAGTGTTGTTGTTAGGAGTAGCACCCCATGCAGGAACAATACCACTACCCGCATAATTAATTACATTTCCTGCAATTAAATTATTATTACCGTTAATTCCAATACCGTAACAAATTACCGCAGCAGGACTTGGACCTGTTATTTTATTATTGATGATTTTATTGTAATCATTACTTAAATCACAGCCTGCATCATTAAAGGTATTCAAGTAAAGTAAATTACCTACATTACCTTCACCGACAATAGTGTTATTTTCAACAGTACAATTTTGAACGTGAGTTAAAACAATGCTGCTTGACCCACCATTATTGCTGGTGTAAATGTAGCTGTTCTTAAGAGTTACATTAGTAGATCCGTGACGTATAGCAGTAGTTCCAACACCAGAACCAACTCTTTTATTTTCAACAATTACACTAATATTATTTAAAACTACATTATGAGCATCATAAATCCAAACCTGAGTGTTATGGAATATAATACCAGACACATTGGATCCGGAACCTCCATTATTGATTGTGAAGCATGAACCTGGATTTTCTCCAAGTAAACTACCTGCAGTAGTGTTTAAATCAATGAATGCATCACCAGTAGTTGAAATCATATTAATTGGTTTATTAATAACCAAATCAAATTTAACATCATCATGACTATAGAATTTACCTCTGAAGTCTAAAGTTGCACCTTCAGGAACATAATCTGCTAAAGTACCGTTAATAAAGTAATCAAAGAATGTTTCATTAGTTACAATACCATCAAATACTTTAAATGTTGTGCTGTTGGTTGAAGATTTAAATTTGCCATCACCATCATAATCCACTTTAACAGTATTTTCACCAGCAGGCAAATCAGATACTTTTAAAGTAGCTTTACCATCAGTTAAATTAACAGTGTAAGTTTTACCACCAACCATGATGTTTGCAGTACCAGTTGCAGCAGAATTAAGAGTTATGCCAATAACTGCTTCTTTACCAATCCATGCATTATTTACATCAATTATAATATCGGTAGACATAGGATAATTATTTTTAACTACATTATTAGTTCCTGATTTAAATATTGCTGCATCATCACCGTTTAACTCATGTGCATACAATGTGTTTCCAATTATTTGTGAATCTTTAGCAGATTTAATTAATACTGCATATTTTCCTTCAGAATAAATGGTATTATTCTGAATATCAAATTGGTGGCTTCCGCTGGTTGATTGTACATAAGTAATTCCTGCAATATTATTGTCATCATTATATTCGTTTACATTTTGAACATAGATAGTGTTATTATATGCTTTAGCTACAGTATCCTGGAATTCCATACCTGAAACCAAAGCAAATTCGGCAGTTCCAGCAAAACCAGTTACATTAATCCAATTATTCTCAGCAGTAATTTCAGTAGTACCATAATAATTTTGTGAGTACACTCCTAAATTAGGACCGTTAGATACTGTGGTTAAATTATTTCCTTTAACTACAAAATTATTATAAGGACCTGTAACCTGTACAGCATAAGCAGCGCCGGCACCCTCTTTACCACCAGTAGTATTAAGTAATACACGATTATCTTCAACAATTACACTGTTGGATTCATAAAAATCAAGTGCATAAATATAACTTGAAGTTCCTTTCGGAGTTATTAAATCAGTATGAGAAATAGTATTGTTTTTAATTAATAAATTATTAGCAGTATGAGCAATAAATGCATCGAAAGTAGGGAAATTAGCATTATTTCCTTTAGTCCAAGCAGAATTATCCACTATATTATTAATAATTTTAACATTTTCTGATTTTTCCACACCAATTGCAAATACCAAATCAGTGTCAATACTTCCCCAATGGCTGTAATCAACATCCACTAACGGACATGAAGTAGTAATTATGTTTGAATCAACAACAGCATTGTTACTTTTTGCTATTTTTATACCCTGAGCAAATACTTTACCGTCAACATTGTTTCCAGTAAAAGTAATTGTACTGTTTACTAATTTAAAGTTATCTGCACCACTAGCATAAACTGCAATTGCATTATTAGAACCATCAGTAGCATTATAATCAATAGTAATATTATTTACTGTGACATCACTACCGATAGCATATATAAGAGCACCATCAGTATCAGCAACATAATTGGTAGCATTTAAAGTTAAATTATTTAAAGTAGTTCCTTGTTCACACATTATTGCAATATTTCTTAATACTGCATTATCACCATTAATAACAATAGCTCTTGGAACATAAACAACATTTACACCAAGATTAGAGAATTCACCTTTGAAGATTAAAGTATCAAAAGTAATATCTCCCAATAACATTCCGTCATCACCAAAGTAATCAAAGAATGTATTATTAGTTACAATATTGGTTAATTCTTTAGTGGTAACTGGAACTGTTAAAGTTTGACTGCCTGATTTAACAGTAATTTGATCATTACCTTTTACAGTGTAAGTTACACTAGCTACCCCATTATCAGTAGCTGCAACATCACTGGATAAAGTTCCATTAACAGCTTCAAAATTAACATTAATAGATGGAATAGATTTAGCTAATTCTTTAATTACGCCATTTGCATTATAATGATTGAAGTTAACTGTTAATGTTTTTTCATTTCCAACTATGACCTTTTCAATACTTGTTGGATCAACACTCATGACAACCCAGTTAGAAACATCAACATCATCACATGGTTCATCATCATAATCTAAACCAGCACCAACTAAAGTTGAAGGATTGCTGTTAGTTCCCCACCAGTTATATTGAGCATTAGCACTTGGTTCACGACCTTCATTGTAAATTAATTTATTAGTTCCTTTTCCAAGTAATGCAGAGTAATGTAGAGTTAAGATACCTGAATTGTAAATATCATCACCATGATAACCAGTATTTCCATTGGAAGCTACATTAGCATCAAAAATGGAAGTTTCAATATTTAAGGCACCTTTATTATAAATAGCCCCACCATCTTTATTAGCTTTGTTTCCAATGAATTTGGAATCTTTAATGGTTGCAGTACTTGAATCAGATTCAATGTGAATTGCTCCACCATTTCCTACAGTAACTACATTATTTTCAAATGTTGCATTATTAACATTTAAAGTTCCTTTATTAAGCCAAATACCACCTAATCTAGCAGTATTATCAGATAGTGTAGAGTTAATTACATTTACCGCACCACTATCAATATATAAAAATGCATAAGTAGTACCTTTAGCAACATTATTACTGGAAATAGATGTATTGATAATATCAAGATTACCTGAATTAAATATTAATCCGTAACCGTCATTTTCATAAATATTTGAATTAACAATAGTCATTACACCAGTATTATACATTGAACTTACAGTAGGAGTACTTCCTGATTTTTGAGTGTTTTTGTAAATGCTTACATTATTTAAGTTTACAGTTCCTTTACTTTGCATAACTCCACCAAAATTATTTAATGCATTAGTAAATGCAACATTAGTGAAGTTAACAATTGTATTCTCATTTATATTCATGATTTTAGAAGCATTACCATCAATGATAACTTTTCCTGAACCAATCATTGCAAATGATTTAGCTATTGTTAAAGAATTAGCAATATAAGTACCTTCACCTACATGAATAGTGTAACCTTCAGCAACTAATTCAATTGCTTTTGCAATAGTAGCTACAGGACTATCCTGACTACCGTCATTTGCATCACTACCACTAGCAGATACCCAAACATCAGTTACTGGAAGTTTTGCAACAACTTCAATAGTTAAACTTTGACTACCTGATTTAACAGCAATCTGATCGTTGCCGTTTACAGTGTATGAAACAGCAGCAACACCATTAACAGTAGAAACAAGATTACTTGCTAAAGTACCATTAACAGCACTAAATTCTACATCAATAGCAGGAAGAGGTTTTGACAAGTCATTTATAGTATCAAAACTTGAATATTTGTTGAAATTAACAGATATTGTTTTTACATCACCTATTTCAGCATCTGTTACAGTAGTTGGATCTGCACTCATAATTACCCAATTGTTTAATGTTACTGTTGAAGGCACTAAATTCTTAGGAGAATTAGTTCCCCACCAGTTGTAATTAACTGTAGCCACACCAGATGCAGATTCAGCATTAGATATTGCATAGTCTCCTTCAGCAACATTATTTAATAAAACTGAATATGAAATGGTTGAATTACTGCCACCATTTAAGTATAATGCAGCACCTAATTTAGCCTGATTGTTTTTGAAAACAGAATCTGCAACACTGACATTACCGTTTAATGAAGTGTATATTGCTCCTCCCTGACCACCACTGAATTTTCCAGGATTAGCTTTGTTATTAATAAACATAGATTCTTTTATAATACATTCTCCACCAGAAACAAATAATGCTCCACCCTGACCAGTATTTGCATTATTACTTTCAAATGTAGAATTAATTATATTAACAATACCTATAGTTGCATCAGATGATTTAGTTGCATAAATAGCTCCACCATATTTAACAGCATTATTTCTAAATACGGTATTGGAGATAGTTGCATTTGCTGAAGTTGTATAAACTATACCATAAGAATTAGAAAATGAAGTCATATCATTATTATAAAACTCAGAATTATCAATAACTAATAATGCATCATTTTGATTGTTTACAACACCTTTACCTGCAGAATTTTGATAAAATTTAGAATTATTAATATTTAATTTATTTTTATTAGTAATTATAGTTCCAGAATTACCAGTGGCCTTATTTGAATAAAAGTTAGAATTAGAAATGGTTAACTTACCTTCATTTGAAATAGCACCTACAAGAGCATCATTACCATTTGTGAAAGACAAATTAGTTAAAACAACAGTTGCATCAGCAGTTACCTCCATAATTTTTGAAGCATTACCATCAATTACTGTATTAGCACTACCTTCTAAAGTTAAACTTTTAGAAATGCTTAAAGTTTTATCATTTACATAATTACCATCAGCAATATGAATAGTATAACCATCACCAGCAAGTTCAATAGCTTTTGCAATAGTAGCTACAGGATTAGCTTGGCTACCATCATTATCATCACTACCTGTAGTTGCTACCCAAATATCAGCTGCTGCTTGTTTTGCAACAACATCAATAGTTAAACTTTGACTACCTGATTTAGCAGTGATTTTATCATTAGTTGTAGTAGTGTATGTTACAGTAGCTATACCATCTACACTAGCTACATTATTTTTACTTAAAGTACCACTAACAGCACTAAAGTCAACATTAATTCCAGAAATAGATTGAGCTAAATCTTGAATACTACCAGAAGCATCAGTGTAATGATTGAAGTTAACACTTACATCAATAGCTTTACCACTTTCAGCATTAATAGTAGTTTCAGGAGTACTCATAACTACCCATTTATTTACATTGTCACCAGTATAAGTATTAGTTCCCCACCAGTTGTAATCTAAATTAACAGTTGGAGTAATTCCAGATTTGACATCTACATTTTTACTGAATCCATTATCAACAATAGATGAATAAGTTATATTAGCTTTACAAGCAGAATGGAAATAAATTAATGCACTGTCAGAACCAGCAAAAGTATTATTTTCAATTATACAATTAGTCATGTTTAAAGCAGCTACATCTCCCACATATAATAAATACTTACCACCATTACCACTTTCAGATTTTCCAACTACATTATTAGAAATTACAGTGTTAGAAATAGTTAATTTACCTCTGCTTTCAACAACTGCTTGTATAGGCCCACTAACTCCAGTTATAATAGAATTAGTTAAAGTTACTGTTGCTTCTTTACTATTTGAATAAAATACATTTCTTAAATATACATATTCATTGCCAGCAACAACACTATCTGCTAATTTAGGATTAATAATAGATATATTATCAAAAGTATATTTTCCAGAACCTGAAACATAAACAGTTGACCCAGAAGCTACTCCACTAACTACGTCTTTTATTGTACAATTAATAATATCCGCAACATCACAAGCTAACTGTAATGCACCAAATTTAGCTTTAATATCTATAAAAGTACAGTTAATTACTTTAAGATTTGTAGATCCATCAATATCCAAACCAGAAGCATACCTATTAGTAGATGAAACACCAGTGAATACAAGATTAATAAACTCTAAATTGCCATTTACATCACCTGAAAATACATTTGCACCATTACTACTTAATATAACATTACCTTCACCAACAAAAGATAAAGTTTTATTAAGACTTATTTTTCCCTGATTATAAGTTCCTTCTTTAATATGAATAGTAGATCCACTTTGAGCTAAGTCTACAGCTTTGCTGACACTAGCTACAGGACTAGCTTGACTACCATCATTATCATCACTACCAGTAGTTGCTACCCACACCTCACCAGATGGAGAATCGCCAACTACCTGAGAATCCTCTGAACTTATCTGATTAGCAAATACAACATCATCGACAGATATGTCTTCACTAATACCAATTGCATCAGATGAATTCATAACTATCTCATTACTATCTGCTGCACTTACACAAGATATTGAAAATGCCACAATAGCTATGAGACAGATTAATAAAATTTTCTTACCCATGAGTATCCTCCTTTTTATTTTATTTTGAAAATTTTAAGTTTTTGAAAGTTTTTATATTATCAAACATCACCAATATATCATTATAACCCCCACAATAAGTTAAACCAGCTTTAAACCAGCAAAACACACATCTATAAATTCAAAATAAATTTATCAAAACTAAACAAATTTTGAATATGATTTATATTTATATTATAAGGATATATTTAAGATTTATCAAATAATTTTGAAAAGTAAAAAATAAGTTACATCAGAATTTAAAAAAAAGAAGAAAAAAGATTAATCAATGGAATCAAAGGCTTTTTCAATAGCTTCTTTTTGATTCATTGCCCTGCAAGCCTCTTCAACCCTGTCAACATCTGCTTTTGTTTCAGGATATTTGGGAACTGCATGACATCCCCCATCATCCAATTTAGAAATTTCAAAAGTTCCGATATCTTCAGCTATTCTAGTAATTTCCAATTTATCCAGACCTATCAAAGGGCTTAAAATCGGCATGTCAACACCATGACGGGTAGCCAATATATTAGACAATGTCTGTGAAGCTACCTGACCTACACTGCTTCCGTCTACAATAGCTGATGCTCCATATTTATGTGCTAATTTTTCAGCTATTTTATACATCCCTGACTTGCATAAAACACAGGTCATTTTTTCCGGAGCACAGTCTTTAGCCTGCTGCAAATACTCCCCATATTTTACAACTTTTTTTGTAATAGGAACTCCTTTTGCATAACTTTGAAGCTGATCAATTATTTTATCAAAGTTTTCATGAACTTTAGGTCCTGTAAATGGAGCATTATCACAATGAAGTGCTATAACCTCACATCCTCTTTTCATCATAAGATAAGCTGCCACCGGAGAATCAATACCGCTGGACACCAAAACAACAACCTTTCCCTGAGTTCCCAGAGGAAGGCCACCAGGTCCTTCAATTTTTTCATGATAAATAAAAGCTTCATCATCTCTTACTTCAACATAAATTTTAAGTTCAGGGTTTGTTAAATCAACAGGACATCCTACTTTTTTAACAACTACAGAACCGCAGAATGCAGCCATTTCCTGAGATGTGAAATCATGGTTTCCCACTCTTCTGCATTTTATGGCAAATCTTGTATCTTTGCCTATGAATCCGTCATCAACAAGATTATCTACATATTCACCTAATGTTTTTTCAATATCTTCATAGTTTCCATATGTTGAAACAGCCGGAGAGTAAGATACAACACCAAATACCTTATTTAAATTTTCCAAACACTCGCCATAGTTTTTTGGAAAGATATATATTCTTCCCTGGTTTCTGTCAACTTCACAGTCAATAGCTGCTTTAATATTTTTAACCAATTTGCGCTCAAAACGTGCTCTTACTTTTGAGCTTTTTAAACCAATTTCACCATAACGTGCTATAACTACATCATAATTCATATTATTCCTCTTTTAATACTTTAAGGTGTCCAGCCATAAATTTAAGAGTAGATCCCTGTACCAGTACTGAAATACAAGTAACAACCATTACAATATCAAATATCATTTGTGCATTATAAATACCATGTACCAATGGATAAAATGCAAATACAATAGGTACTGCCCCTTTAATTCCTGCCCATGAAACAAACGCCTTTGAAGGTCTGTCTATATCAAATGGAGCCAGAGATATCAGTACTGCAATTGGCCTTGCCACAAATGTCAGTATCATTGCAATCCATATTGCCGGAATTAACATAGGTATAAGTTCCTTTATTGATGAAAATGCACCAAGCAATACAAACATCACAATCTGCATAATCCATGCAATACCTTCGAAAAAGGATAATTGAGTATATTTATATTTGATTTTACAATTACCTATTATTACTGCCGCAATATATACTGACAGGAATCCATTTCCCCCAACAACTTCAGTAGCTGCAAATGAAAGAATAGCTGCAGACAATAACAGTACCGGATACAATCCCTCAACGCTTAATTTAATCCTTGCAAGCAATTTTGAAAATCCTTTACCTAAAATTGCTCCCATTATTAAACCTAAAGCCAGTGATTTAAAGAAATTAAATATTAGAAGCAACATAGATGTCTCAGGATGAATTATTAAATAAATCACTGATGTTACAAGTATATAAGCCATAGGATCGTTTGTAGCACTTTCTAACTCAAGCATATGATCCAAATTATCTTTAATATGTAACTTTTGTGTTTTAAAAATTGAAAACACTGCTGCAGCATCTGTAGAAGATATAATTGAACCTATTAAAAATGAATCCAACCATCCTAACCCGAATAGTAAATGAACCAGTATTCCTACAACAATTGCAGTAATAAAAACACCGACGGTAGATAAGGAGATTCCTTCCCATGTTACTCTTTTAATGTTGGCAAGTTCAGTGTCCAAACCCCCCGAAAACATAATAATAATCAGAGCAAAAATACTTATCGATTGAATCATATTATAATTCGTTATCGATGATGATATAACCTGGTTGGTGTCTAAAATCAAACCTACAATTAAAAAAATCAATAATGCGGGAACACCGATTTTAGCTGTGAATTTACTTAACAATACACAGACTAAAAGTAAAAATCCTATAAACAACAGTACCAAATGAACATCAAACATAAATATCAAATTATTTCAAAAAAATTTAGATTAAAATCACCATTACTAAAAATATAACAGCTAATATAAACTTTTAATTTTAACATTTATAAGCATTATTGTTAAAGACCCTATTATCTAAATAAGGTCAATAGCAATATTTAATGCTTCATCCATGTTCTCGCATTTAGGCCCTGCTCCCTGAGCAAGAGTTAAACGGCCACCGCCGCCACCACCAAGAACACCTGCAGCTTTTTTAATTATTTCATTTACTTTTATGCCTGCATCAATAGCATTTTGGGAAGCTGCACCAACAATTTTACCATCATTGTTACCCATTAAAACAACATCAGCATTGTCATTATCTGTAAAGTCGGTTGCAATCTTTTGAAGCTCTTTAAAATCAGCATCAATTAACTGTTTAACAACTTTAAGACCTTTAATTTCAGTAACATCATCAGCTAATGAATTCATTTTTAAACTAGCTATTTCTGACTTTAACTTGTCAATTTCATTTTTTTGTGCTTTCCATTCAGAAAAGAACCTGTCACAGGTTTTTGGAAGTTGATCGTCATCGACTTTAAATATTCCTGAACTTTCACGAAGCAGTTTGTTTTCGTTCTGAATTGAATCAACTGCAGCTGTACCTGCTGAGAAATCAATCCTTTCAACACCGTCCTGAACCCTTTCAGTTTTATTGATTTTAATTGGACCGATATCACCAGTTCTTAAAACATGAGTTCCTGCACAAGCCTGAACATCAATGCCCGGTATTTTAACAACACGAATTGACTTACCCGGTACAATACCGCCCTGATAAAGTTTAAATCCATATAATGACTCTGCTTCATCTCTTGTATAAAATTTAATATCCAATTCAATATTGTCCATTACATATTCATTAGCTAATTTCTCAATTTCATTAAGTTCCTCTTGAGAAATACGTTTATAATGAGATAAATCTATACGGGATCTGGATACTCCTTTTTGAGCACCTGCTTGCCAAATATGTTCACCTAAGATTTTACGGGCGGCTGCTACAATAAGGTGAGTTGCTGAATGATGGCGGGCTAAAGTAATTCTCCTGTTCCAGTCGATTTTACCTTCAACTTTTTTACCGACAAAGTTATCCAAATCAACATCCCCATCTATATGATGCAATACCACATTGTTAACTTTTTCAGCATAATTGATATTAACAACAGTGCCATCAACAGAAATTGCACCTACATCAGAAGGTTGACCTCCTCCTTCAGGATAAAATACTGTTTTATCAAATACCAATGTGTTTTTACCGTCTTTTTCAACTACTCCTAAAACTTCTGCTTCAAATTCTTTCTGATTAAAATCTTTGTAGAATAATAAATCTGTTTCAGGATAATCAATTTCAAAGGATTCCTTTTTATTGGAGGTGTCTTTTTCATGAGCCCCTGCTACAAGAGTAAAAAAATTATCAGGAACATTTACAGTAAAATTATCACCGGCTATTTCAACAACTGTTTCCGGAGGAATTCCATGAGCATCATATAAATCCATTAACATATCTAAAGGCATTTCTGTTTTACCTTCTTTTTTAAGACGTTTAATTGATCTTTTAACAATACTGGTTCCTTTTTTAATAGTAGATTGATATCTTTCCTCTTCAAGAGAAATAATATTCATGATATGATCTTCAGAATCTTTAATTTCAGGATAGAATTTAGTTAAAAATTCAAGCTGAATTCCCATAACCTCTGCCAAAGACTCTTTCATGTTTAACTCTTTCATGAAACGGATAGTTCTCCTTAAAACTAAACGAGCCAAATAACCTTCCTTTACATTTGAAGGAATAATTCCGTCAGCCAGCATGAAAGCAAGACAACGGGTATGGTCTGCAATAATATAAATTGCTTCCATAGGTTCTGCAGATTCTAAAAGTTCATCTAAAGTAATGCCTAAACTATTAGCCACCTGTTGACGAAGCTCTTTAATATCTCCAATATCCTCAATATCCATCATACCAGCTATTTGAGCATTACGGGCCAAAATATCAGTATTGACCTTAACATCAGTTAATTCTTTTAACTTATCAACTACAGGAGCAAAACATGCATCATAAGCAGTAGGAGTTCCCTGAGAAATCCAAGCTATTCTTTCCAAACCATAACCTGTATCTACAACTTTAATTGGAATTTCTTCTTTTTCGCCATTGTCTAAAGTTTTATATTGAATGAAAACCAAAGTAGCTAATTCCACACCACGAACACAAACTTCGTAACAAGGTCCTTCATTACCTCCACCACTCCACCATGATTTGATAAAGCAGATTTCCTCAGTGTTAATTCCAATATATTTAAAGAACTCATGACAAAGTCTTATTGTCTCATCTTCCCAGTAAATGAAATTTTCTTCAGTATTTATTACAGTGTGAGATCCCATTGTAAAACAGGTCATGTGTCTGCCTGTTCTTCCAACATTATCAACATCATTTAAACGAACAGAAGGCTGTTCAATTTCTAAAGGGTTTGCTGGCGGTTTAACCATGCCGGAAGTAACCCAAGGTTGGAAACAGAATATAGAAGCTCCAACTAAAAATACATCATCTCTCCATCTTTTAGCTAAAATAGGATATCTCTTAATAGGAGTATGTCCCTCTTTTTCTAAAAATTCTCTGAAAACTTGTTGAATTTCATATAAAGTATAAGGTTTATCAGTTGCAGGATTTCCAATAAATTCATATTCATCACATGGAGCATCCCCACAGGTATCCCTGTCAACTTGTGCGTAAAATTCATGTCCACAAGTTTTACATTTTTGTTTTTTATAACCAAGTTTATCGAATATTTCAAGCATTTCAATCAATTTTAAAATCTATTTATTATAATTTACTATTTGTTTTTAATATAATAAATATATTTTTAGAAAAAGTAATCACATTAGGAAGTGCTTAAAATAAGTGTTAAGTTGAAAATAAGTTTTAATTAATAAAAATAGTAGTTAATAAAAAAGAAAAGAAAAAGATAGAAAAAATCTATCCGAATAAAGCTCCTAAACCAGCTGCTGCTGCTTCTTCAGCTTCTTCTTCCTCTTCCTCTTCTTCTTCCTCTTCTTCTACAGCTGCTTCAGCTGCTGCTGGAGCTGCTGCCATAGCAGTAGTTTCCATTGCTTCATCAATGTCAACATCTTCTAAAGCTGCGATTAATGCTTTAATTCTAGCATCATCAGCTTCAATTCCTGCTGCCTCTATAATACTTTTAACATTTTCTTCGTTAATATCTTTATCTGCACTGTGCAAAATCATTGCCGCATATATATATTCCATGTTATCACCATTAGTTTTATAATCTAATTTGTAAGGTTTATAATAATAAAAAATTTTAATTAATTATTTTAACCGAAGAGAGCCCCTAACCCAGCTGCTGCTTCTTCTTCTGCATCTTCTTCCTCTTCTTCTTCCTCTTCTTCCTCAACAGTTTCTTCAACAACAGGAGCTGCTGCAACTGCTACGTTAGAAAGTTTTTCAGCTAATTCATCATCTAAAGCTCCTTCAGTACCTGATACTTCGGATGCTAAAGCTAACATTTTAGCTTGTGCGAGACCAATTATTGGCTCTGAGGTTTCAGAAGTCATTATTGCTGCATCAACACCAACATTGATTGCTCTGGTGTAAGCGAGAGTAATGATTGTGGAAATAGTTTCCTCTGTAGGAATAGCTGCATTAACAGACAAGTTGAATGCATTTCTGAATGCATTTTGAACATCTGCTAAAGTTTGTTCTTCGTCGATTGCGAGTACTTCAGAAGTATAAATTGCTTCTTCTTCGTATACTGCTCTTAAATCGATCCCAACTTCCATAGGATTAATATCCATTCTTGATAAAGTACTTGCAACAGCAGCAGATACTTCTTCACCTGCTTCTACAAGAACGGTTTCTTTAGAAACAACAATTTTACCTTTATCAATTTTAGCTGGAATTCCAACTTGTTGTAATTCACCGAGGAATGGACCTGGTTCAAAACCTGTGTCTCCTTCAGGTATAACAATATCATCAGTAGCAATAGCACCTGGTTTAGCAGGAGCTGAAGTTTTACTGTCTTCTAATATTTTATACAATTTGAAAGGATTCATTTCAGTTGCAATAACTGCAACTTGACCTTCCATATGCTCTGATAAATCAACAATGTTGTTTTTACTAGCATTACAATCTTCGAGAGCTAAATCAATAAGATTCTTTTTTGACATTCTGATGACAGCTTTGTTATGAAGAGATTTCCTCATTTCTTGAAGCTGTTTTGCAGGAATGTTTAATAAATCTACAATCCCGATAACATCATATTTATCAATTAAAGATTTAAGCTCATTAACTTCTTCTTTTTTCCATTCAGCAACATGAGCCATTAGATCACCCTCACTATTGGACCCATAGTTGTTTTAATAAACATGGATTTAATTTGATTTCTTCCTTTATCTAAATGGCGGTCTAAGACTGTAAGAACAGTTTCAATATTTTCAGCTAAATCTTCATCTGACATGTCTTGGCTTCCAACAATAATCTGAATAGCAGGTTGTTGTTTGATACCAACTTTAACTGTGCTTTGTAATCTTTCTAAAAGTGGATCTAATTTGATACTAGCTGGCACTGGTTTTGGCATTTTATTACGAGGACCAAGAATTGGACCTAAGAATCTACCAACAAGTGGCATCATATCAGCTTGAGCTATAAAGAAATCAACAGAGTTTGCTGCTTTTTTAGCTGCTTTTCTGTCTTTTCCTAACTCTTCTAAATCCGCTTTATTAATCACAAGAGCGACACCAGCATCTTTAGCTTGAACAATAAGTTCCCCATCAGCTATGACTCCGATTTTAACTTCTTTGCCACGGCCGTTAGGAAGAGTAACTTCCTCATTAAACCTATTTTCTGGTTTTTTGACATCTAAGTCGCGAATATTAACAATCATATCCACAGACTGTGTGAAGTTTCTCGGCTTTGATTGTTCTTTTGCCTCCTTCACCGCTTCTAATACTTCTTGTGTCATATTATCCCCCATGAACAAATAAGTGTTCATTGGATTATTTTTTTAAATTTGGTTTCATGAGTAATCGATTAAAGAAAAAATTCTTCTTCGATTGCATGAATTAAACAGTATATCAATTATAATCGCAATTATAACATCATATACACTGTTTTATAAGTTTGAATTTTAAATTTGAATAGATAATGTTTATTCAACTAAAACATCATCGTATTTTCCAGCATCAACATCTTTTTGTGCTTCTCTTGGGTCTTTACCATCAACAGAAAGTCCCATACTTACACAGGTTCCCATTACCTCTTTGACACCTGCTTTGTAATCATTAGCTAATAATGAATCAAATTTCATCCTAGCTATTTTTAAAGCTTTGTCAATAGGTAAATCAGCTACAATATCTGCACCTGGCTCATGAGAAGCTTTTTCAATGCCGAGTTCTTCCATAATGAGAGAAGTAGTTGGAGGAGTACCAATTTCAATTTCAAATTCTTTAGTATCTCTATCAATGCTAACTTTAACAGGTACTTTCATTCCTGCAAAGTCTGCACTTTTATTATTAATTTCTTCAACTACTTGCATCATGTTAATACCGAAAGGTCCTAATGCTGGACCTAATGGAGGTCCAGGAGTTGCGCTTCCGCCTTCGATAAGAATTTCAACTGTATCTTTAGCCATCAGTCAGCCTCCTTTTGAATAATTCTAATTTGATCAGCTTTTACAGTAACCGGAATCGGTACTGCTGCTTCTATTAACTCTAGAACTACTTCTTCACGTGATTCATCAATACGAACCACTTTTGCTCTTTCTCCTTTAAACGGACCAGAAATAAGTTCAACAACACTTCCTTTTTGGATAGAGGAAATGATAGGTTCAGGTTTCAAGAATCTTTTAGCTTCTTCAAAAGTAATTCCATGTTTACCTTCTACAACACCTCTTAAATGAGGCACTTTAAGATCCGGATTCCTTAAATCTATTTTTGTTGAAGATTCTACTAATATATATCCTTTTAAAGATTCTGGGACAAGAATTGCAGAAATACCTATGCCTTCAACACTGATAGCTTTATGAGCTAAAAGTCTAGCAACATTTCTTTCCTGACCTGCAGAGGTTTTAAGAGCATATATGGAACTATTAGCATCTTCCATGAAAAAATCACCTATTTTTAAGTTAATAAAATCATATAGTTAAGTTAAAAGTTATTATAAAAACATAATTAAACAAGAAACGAATCATGAAATAATTAGATTCTTATAATATCTATATCTATATTGATAATAGTATTTAAAGTTTTCAAAAAATTAAATTTTGAAATAAAATTAACATTACAAATTAAATTTTATTATAATTTCTTGAGATTAAATTTGTAAAACTGAATTAATTATAATCCTATTAATTCACCAATTAATACAATTATAAACCCAACAACACCAATAATAGCAATTCCAATTGCCACAATTTTTGAAAATTCCAAATATTCCTGTTTGTCAGGTTTTCTTGATACTTTCAATACTCTTTTACAATCTTTAATAGTTTTATCAAAACGTTCTTGAACATTCATATAAATACCCTTTAATAAAAAACTACAGAATTTAATCCCATAGTAGTGAATTATAATAAAATAATAGTAATGAAATAATTTTTAATTTTATTTATTAATAAAGTTTTCTATGAAAATAAAAGGGGCTCTTTCAAAAACTTGTGTGATTTTTTTTAATTTTCATTTTTTATGTTCAACTGGCTTAAGTTTAGCATATCTAATAAGACAAATTTAATGGTTAAAATGATAATTGGACTTTAATAAAATGTTTTTAATACTTTGCTATGGGATTTCAATGTTATGCCTTGTTTTAAATTAAATCGAATTTTATAAAGTCCTGCACCACAAATATTATATAATTTTTCAATACAAACAATAACAGACCATACAATGTTAAAATTTAATTAACTTTACAATAGCTAGTTTAAAATTATTAAAAGAAGCGATTAGTTAATTTAGATTTTTAAAAAAAAAATAAGGAAAAAATAGTTATTTTTTCCTTTTTAAACCAATAACTGAACCAATAATTGCTACTAATAAAATAGCTATTGGAATTCCTGTTGATTCCATTGAAACTATGTTATTAGTATTTGTTGTTTCATTAATGTTTTGTTGGGCAGCAATATTATTGTCTCCAGTATTTGAAGTGAGGTTATTTATAGGGTATTCATTACCTGATGTTGTATTATCAGCAGCATATGAATAGCCTACTTCAAGTTCAACCATATAATAAGTTTTACCATCTGCAGCAGTAAAATATTCAGTCCCATTTGGGGTTTTTTTAATCGGCCATAATCCTTCAGGAGTACTTACATATTTTGACCCATTTACAGTCACTACTTTATATGTTTTGTTGTTAGTTTTGGTTAAGTCTTTAGTGTGTTGAATTTCATTTTCTGCATAAGTTGAAGAATTTTTTGCTATTGGATCTGCTTGCATATTATTTGAATTATCAGGCATTATATGTAATCCATCTGGAGGCAATATACCTCCAACTGCATCATTTTCCTGTGAAATTGCATAGCTTGCAGAAATTAAACATATTCCAATCATTAAACTCATCAAACCGAATAGTATTTTTTTCATAATTTTCATACCTCCGATGTCATATTATTTATTAGTTATGACATATATATGTTACACTTTGAATGCATTTTGATTCTTTGAATAAACAATATTTGATATTAGTATATTATAATCAACAAAATTATTTAATCCATTTAAATTATTGTTTGCAGGTATTCCACAATAGCTATTATTTTCATAGTAAATAAAATCATAGTGAGATACATAATGTGTAGATTTAAGATATTCTTTATTTCCTAGATATCTACATTTTGAACTAGTAATATAATTTTCATTAATTATGTCTACCGCTGAGTTATCTACAGTTATCCATATTCCATCAACTAAAATTTGCCCAATTTTATGCCCTATTAATCCATTTTTTGCATTTAATGAAATATACCTGGATGGATAATTGAATAGTCTTCCTAATGATACAAATACATTTGTTTGATCAACACAATTCCCACCAAATGATGTGAGTACATTTAATGCGCTTTTTTCATGATTAATATAATAAATATAATTTATTGAAGAAACATAAGAATTGATGGAAATTATATTTTCTAATTCATCATCATAATTAGTTAAATAATTGGACAATCTAGATATATAATCAGTATTTATGTCAACTATTGCATTTTCTGTAGGTTCACCTATAAACATTAGTAAATTATTTGGATTTATCCAGTCATCTGGCATAATCGGGTAATTTATTCCGTTTTTTTCTATCTGATAATTTTCAAAGTTTAAATCTGTTTCGTTATTTGCTAGGTAAAATAATTTGTAGGAATTTGTTGGTTTGTATAATATTTCTGTTATTGTTCCTGCAAAGCTAGCTGTTATTGGGTAAATGTTGGAATTTTGAAAACGAATACTTAAACTTGCAATTCCATTGTTATCTGTTGTCCGACTATACTCTATCCCATTAACATAAAATATAATATTTTGATTAGATAACGTGGCATTTGTATTTTTATTTTTTAGTTTAACAGAAAAATTATCATTGGTCCATAATGTTGTCGTTAATGGAGTTAATATTGTTTCTATTCCATTATTCGCAGGATTGACAGTTAATGTTCTTGTTCTTTCTGTTGAACCATAACTTGATTTGACATTATAAGTTCCCGGATTTAAGTTTAATATAAATTTAGCTATTCCTTGATTATTTGTTGTTGAACTGTATGTATTCGAATTTATTGTTAAATGGATATTTTTGTTTGGCATCGGTAATCCATTATCTTCTGTTAATTTAACTTCATATGTTCCTCCTTTTTGAATATATTTGGTAATTGGAATTAATAATGGATTTGTATATTTGTGAGTCATATCATGGTAAACATAAATATTATAACCCATGTTTAGTTCGTTTTCCATAACTGTTATAATGTATTGGCTAGGGTTTAAATTAATATTTAGTCTAGCAATTCCATTTGAATCTGTAGTTTTTGTGTAAATTATGCCGTTTATGTTAAATTTAACATTGGTGTTAGGTTTTGGTTTCCCTGACCATTTAATATTTTAGCTTCAAAAGCTTTAGATTCAGATTTAAACTTAACCATAGTATCTGCAACAATTGTGGACAAAACAGTTACAGTATTGCTCATCTCCAGACCATCATTGTGATTTGTAACTGTGATTATATATGTTCCAGGGTCTAAATAGATAGACAACATTGCACTACCATTGGAATTAGTTGTACGTGTATAAAAAATCCCATTTATATTAAATTTAACATTTATATTGGGCATGGGATTTCCCTGACCATCTAAAATTGTGGCCCAATAATGAGTATTATTTCGATAATACTTGACAATATCTTCACTTATAATGGTTGATAATACTGTAATTTTATTTATGTTACTGGAATTATCAACAGGATTAGTCGAAGTAATATAATAAATACCGGGTCTTAAATCAATACCAATACTTGCAACACCTTGATTATTAGTTGTTTTAGTATAAAGACGACCATTTACTTCAAATGTGATGTTTGTGTTAATTAGCGGAGTATGATTTGTATTAAAAAAAGTAGCATGAAATTTAGATTCATTTCGATAATATTTAGTTAGGTCATCACTTTGAATAGTAGAACTTTTGGGTTCCAGTAAGTTATATTTTAATTCATAAAATGTACTGTTTACATCTGTAAAATCATCATCAATAGGGTCTCTAAACTTTTCATCAACAGTTTTCATGTTTTCATAAGTAGTTTTATCGTTTAAATTTTCAATGCTGTTGTCTAAAGTGGAATTATCATCTGAAGCAAAAGCAACTGGCATTAATAATATCAATATTAGACA
>ENA-OOXM01000990-OOXM01000990.1-human-gut-metagenome-genome-assembly--contig:-NODE-990-length-23033-cov-2.142049_pt1 | contig 23033 bp, 19 predicted proteins | sample MGYA00241589_ERZ501347 | MGnify/ENA primary metagenome ERZ501347 (study PRJEB25962, sample SAMEA2042832) | human gut metagenome | biome: human gut; feature: human-associated habitat; material: faeces...
TCATCGTCTTTAAAAACAGCAAAATCTAAATGTGGTCCGAGATTTGTGCTGTATTTTGTAGGTTCAGCTACAATGCCTATAATGTCGCCTTTGTATACAGTCTGCCCCTGAGCAACCTGAAGGTTGTCTTTAAGCTGGCTGTATGTAGTGCTCCAGCCATTACCATTGTCAATAGTTACTGTTGTTCCGTTAATATCGTCTTTATCTACAGATGTTACAACTCCATCAAAAGCTGCTACAACATTTTCGCCTAAAGTTGCAGCAAATGCAATAGAATCATTAGTTCTGTACTGGTCTAAAGTATTATCATATACAGCGGTTTCTGTACTGTAGTCCATTAAAATTTTAGCATCAGCAATAGGGTATTCCATTTCTTGAGTATCGTCAAAAATAGCTGCTGTTTTGGGCTGAACAACATCCATATGCTTTGTGGTTGCTTCTGTTGTAGTTTCTTCTAGGGTTGTAGCTTCTGTAGTTGTAAGTGGGGCAACATTTGATTTATCAACAGGAGCACTATCCTCAACAACATCATTATTAGCGTTTTCCTGTGGATGATTACTAACCTTTAAGACGGAAAATGCAAAAGCCATAATTAAGAAAATGGCTGCTACAGTATAAATAGCTGTAAAAAATCCTCTGCTTTCTTTTTTTTCATTTTTGTTCATTATAACACCTCCTGAAAATATTATTGACAGCTTAAAAATTTATATACAACAAAATTTAACTTAACTTCATAACTTTGCATATTACACAAAATTTGATTTAAGAAAGATTTTATAAAAAATAGTAGTCAAATGACAAAAAATATGATAAACTAAAATAAACGGAAGGAGAGTGTGTTATGTACAAACGAGTAGTACTTAAATTAAGTGGCGAAGCCCTTGCAGGCAATACAGATAAAAACTTTGATAATGAAACAATTTATGGTATTATTGACCAGATTAAGGAAGTAATTTCACAGGGGACACAGGTTACTCTTGTAGTAGGTGGAGGTAACTTCTGGAGAGGAAGAACCAGCGAGAATATGGAAAGAACGAAGGCTGACCAGATTGGTATGCTTGCAACTGTAATGAACTGTATCTACGTTTCTGATATGTTCCGCCATGTTGGAATGAAAACAAAGATATATACACCATTTACTTGTGGTGCATTTACAGAGCTTTTCTCTAAAGATGATGCAGTAAAGAATCTTGAAGAAGGTGTTGTGACTTTCTTTGCAGGAGGAACAGGACATCCATATTTCTCTACAGATACAGCAACAGCTCTTCGTGCGATTGAAATCGAGGCAGATGCCATTCTTTTAGCAAAGGCAATTGATGGTGTTTATGACAGTGATCCTAAGGTTAATCCAGATGCAGTAAAGTATGATGAGATTTCTCTTGATGAAGTTCTTTCCAAGAAGTTAGGTGTTATTGATCTTACTGCAACAATTATGTGTCTTGAGAATAAGATGCCATTAGTAATCTTTGGTTTAGAAGAAGAGAATAGTATTGTAAACACGATGAGCGGCAACTTTAACGGAACTTACGTTACCGTATAAGAAGCCAGAAATTTATTTTGCAAATAATTCATACAGATATTGGAAAAAGCTTGACAATTAAGTAGGGTTATTGTAAATTAGTATCACACAGTTACAGAGCATGAATATAATGCAGGAGGACATATATTATGATAAAGAAGTTTGAAGACAAGATGCAGAAGTCTATTGAGAGTCTTGAGAGAGAGTACAATTCTATTCGTGCGGGAAGAGCAAACCCACATGTATTAGATAAGATTAAGGTAGATTATTATGGAACACCTACTCCATTACAGCAGGTTGGTAATATTTCTGTTCCAGAACCAAGAATTATCACAATTCAGCCTTGGGAGACATCCCTTTTAAAGGCAATTGAGAAAGAAATTATGCAGTCCGATATCGGAATTAATCCTACTAATGATGGTAAGGTTATCCGTCTTGTATTCCCTGAGCTGACAGAGGAACGCAGAAAGGAACTCGTGAAAGATGTTAAGAAGAAAGGAGAGGCAGCGAAGGTTGCTATCCGTAACATCAGAAGAGATGCGAACGATTCCCTGAAGAAAGCGAATAAGAATAGCGAGATTACAGAGGATGAATTAAAGGATCAGCAGGATAAAGTACAGAAAGCTACAGATAAATATATTAAGACTATCGATGGAATGATTGATAAGAAATCTAAAGAGATTCTTACAGTATAATATCATGGAAAGCAACCAGGCAGCCGGCGTGACTGGCTGTCTGGTTTTTCTTATGTAGAAAATGTACTTATAAGATTCCTTTTGCATTTGCTTTTGTGGACGGTTTTTTATCCGTTATGTTTTCAAACACGCTCTAGAATTTGAACGCAGCTGATAAAAATCTTTTTACAAAATTAAGAATGGAGAGAATCTGCGAGTACATAAAAATATTTGGAGGATTACAGATAAGTGGAAAAGGAATTACATGGAAAGCTGCTTACAATCCCTGAACATGTGGCGATTATTTTAGATGGGAATGGACGCTGGGCGAAGAAGCGTTTTATGCCGAGAAATTATGGACATTCACAGGGAGCGAAGACAGTAGAACAGATTTGTGAAGATGCGTGGGATATTGGAATTAAGTACCTTACTGTATACGCATTTTCAACAGAGAACTGGAAACGTCCAGAAAAAGAAGTAAAGGCGTTAATGAAGCTTTTAAGAAAGTATTTAAAAGATTGTATCGAAAGAACAGCTAAGAATAATATGCGTGTCCGTGTTATTGGTGAAAAGAGCCGTCTGGATGATGATATCAGAGCCGCGATTGATGAATTAGAGGAAGTGTCTGCAGCGAATACAGGTCTTAATTTTACGATTGCGCTCAATTACGGAAGTCGTGATGAGATGGTAAGAGCGATGCGTCATATGGCACAGGATTGTAAAGATGGAGCATTTGATCCGGAGGAGATCACTGAGGAGAAATTTGCTTCTTACCTTGATACAAAGGATTTGCCAGATCCGGATTTGATGATTCGAACCAGTGGGGAACAAAGACTTTCTAACTGGATGCTTTGGCAGCTTGCTTATGCAGAATTTTATTTTACAGATGTACTTTGGCCAGATTTTGATAAAGAAGAATTAATACGGGCAGTGGAGTACTATAATACTAGAGACCGCCGTTTTGGTGGAGTCTGATAGGGAGGACAGCGATGTTTAAGCAGAGATTAATTAGCGGAATTATTCTGGTACTTATTGCTTTTGTTACACTGTATTATGGTGGATTTTTGACATTCTTTGTAGTGGGAGCTATTTCCCTGATTGGTGTATTTGAGCTATTGAGAGTAATTCAGATGGAGAAGTCTGCACTTGGAGTCATTGTATATACGGGAAGTGTATTGTATTATTTATTATTACTTCTTGGATTGGAACAGTATGTAATGCAACTGGCATTATTAGTATTGATTTTGCTTATTGCAGTGTACGTTTTTACTTTTCCAAAGTATGAGATTTCTAGTATAGCAATCTCTTATTTTGCATTATTTTATGTTACAGTGATGCTTTCTTGTATTTATCGGATTCGTATGCTTTCTGATGGAGCATATATGGTTGTTCTCGTATTTTTGAGTGCGTGGGGTAATGATACATTAGCATACTGTACGGGACGATTAATTGGCAAACATAAGATGTCTCCGATATTAAGTCCGAAGAAGACAGTTGAGGGAGCCATTGGAGGAGTAATTGGGGCAGGATTGTTAGGATGCCTTTATGGATTATTTGCGAAACAGTTCCTTTCAGTTAATTACAATCTAATTGTTGTATTTGGTATAGTTTGTGCTGTTGGAGGTCTTATCAGTATTATCGGAGATTTAGGTGCTTCTGCGATAAAGAGAAATTATGATATTAAGGATTACAGTCATCTGATACCAGGACATGGAGGAATCCTTGACCGTTTTGACAGTATCATATTTACGGCACCGATTATTTATTATATGTTAGTAATGGTGGTGGGATTAAAATGAAAAAGATAGCAATATTAGGTTCTACAGGATCTATTGGTACGCAAACATTAGATGTTGTCAGAGAACACTCTGATGAATTGCAGGTAGTAGCATTAGCTGCGGGAAGTAATAAAGAGCGTTTAAAAGAACAGATTAAAGAGTTTCATCCAAAGCTTGTAAGCCTTTCTGATGAGAAAAAGGCACAGGAACTTAAAGAAGAACTTGCAGGGGAACAGGTAGAAGTTGTCTGTGGTATGGAAGGTCTTATTGAAGTGGCAGGAGCAGACAGCGCGGATGTTGTTGTAACTGCAGTTGTCGGTATGATGGGAATCTTACCGACAATGGAAGCGATTAAAAAGGGCAAGGATATTGCTTTAGCTAATAAGGAGACACTTGTAACAGCCGGTCATCTGATTATTCCGATGGCGAAAGAGTACGGCGTTTCTATTCTTCCGGTAGACAGTGAGCATTCTGCGATATTCCAGTCCCTTCAGGGAGAGCCGAAGGCAGCACTTGATAAGATTCTTCTTACAGCATCTGGCGGGCCTTTCCGTGGAAAAAGTGCAGAGTTTTTGGAAACAGTTACTTTGGAGGATGCACTGAATCATCCAAACTGGTCTATGGGGCCAAAGATTACGATTGATTCATCAACGATGGTGAATAAAGGACTTGAAGTAATGGAAGCGAAGTGGCTGTTCGGGGTGGATTACTCACAGATAGAAGTTGTTATCCAGCCACAGAGTATTATTCATTCGATGGTACAGTATGTTGATGGTGCGATTATCGCACAGCTTGGTACACCGGATATGCGGGTGCCGATTGAGTATGCGTTATTTTATCCGGAAAGAAGGAGCCTTTCTGGAGACAGACTGGATTTTTCAAAGCTGTCACAGATTACATTTGAAAAACCAGATTACAAAGTATTTAGAGGCTTATCTCTTGCAATTGAAGCTGGAAAGACCGGAGGAACGATGCCGACAGTCTTTAATGCAGCAAATGAGAGGGCAGTTGCAAAGTTTTTAAAAGGTGAGATAAAGTATACGGACATTGTCCGTTCCATTGAAAAGTGTATGGATGCCCATAAAGTATCTGCTCATCCTGATTTAGAAGAAATTCTTGCAACAGAGCAGTGGGTTTATTCTATACTTCAGTAAAAGAAAGGAAAATTCATGCTGAAAATCATTCTTGCAATTGTTTTATTTAGTGTTATTGTTATTTTTCATGAACTGGGACATTTTCTTTTTGCAAAGAAAAATGGTATTTGTGTTGAGGAATTTGCGATAGGAATTGGACCGACTATTTTTGGAAAGCAGATTGGAGAGACGAAGTATTCGATAAAGTGTCTGCCATTTGGAGGATGTTGTGTAATGCTTGGAGAGGATGATGACTGTAAAGATCCGAGAGCATTTGGCAGTCAGTCTGCACTGGCTCGTTTTTCTGTTATATTTGCAGGCCCATTTTTCAATTTTATTCTGGCATTTGTGCTTGCCTTATTTGTTATTGGGTTTAGCGGGGCAGATCCGGCAGTAGCTGGAGAAATTTCAGCAGATAGTGGAGCGTATGAGGCGGGACTTCGTGAAGGAGACCGTATTGTAAAGTTAGACGGTTCCCGAATTTATAATTTTCGGGAGATTTCTCTTTTTAATTATCTACACAAAGATAAAGCGGATGTAGAGGTGACATATGAGAGGGACGGAAAGCAAAAGACTGTTACAGTTACAAGAAAGAAAACAGAGGCTGGAACCTATGCTTTTGGTATTTCTATGACGGAAGATACAAAGGAAGGAATTATCGGTACGCTAAAATATAGTATTTTAGAGGTAAGGTATCAGATTAAATCCACGTTCCTAAGTCTTAAATATTTGATAACAGGACGATTTAAACTGAATGATCTCTCCGGCCCAGTTGGAATCGTGAATATGATTGGAAACACATATGAGCAGTCTATTGTGTATGGTATTAAGACTGTTGTGTTGAGCCTTCTTAACTTCGCGATTATGCTGAGTGCTAACTTGGGAGTTATGAATCTTTTGCCACTTCCGGCATTAGATGGAGGACGTCTCGTATTTATTATTCTTGAGATGATTCGCAGAAAAAAGGTATCGCCGGAAAAAGAAGGAATGGTTCATTTTGCAGGACTTGTCCTTTTGATGGCATTGATGGTTATTGTTATGGCAAATGATATTAAAAATATCTTTTTCATATAAGTAAAACTAAAAATTATTTAAAAATGTTTATATCTTTGAATAGCTATAGGATGTAAATAAACACACAGATAAACTTATCTTGCGCTATCCTGGCTGATTTATTTGGTTTATTCCGCAGGAAAGAGAAAGTATAAGTGAGGAAAAGAGGCTGTTGCAGCTATGTTTTGACAAAGAGAATCATACTTTTATTTAAAAGAAAATTCTCACAGTTTGAAGAGATGCATCAGGCTCTTTTCTGGCAATAGTGAGAAATAAGAAAAGGAGTATATATAATGTACAGAGAACATACAAAGGAAGTAAGAATTGGCAATCGTGTAATTGGAGGCGGCAATCCGATTTTAATTCAGTCTATGACAAACACAAAGACAGAAGATGTGGAAGCAACAGTGGCACAGATTTTGGAGTTAGAAGCGGCAGGCTGTGATATTATCCGTTCTACAGTACCTACTTTAGAGGCGGCGAAGGCACTTGGCGAGATTAAAAAGCGGATTCACATCCCAATCGTGGCAGATATACATTTTGATTATCGTATGGCGATTGCTGCCATTGAGAATGGAGCAGATAAGATAAGAATTAATCCGGGTAATATTGGTTCGGCAGAAAGAGTAAAAGCGGTAGTTGATAAGGCAAAGGAATATAATATACCTATCCGTGTCGGAGTAAATAGCGGTTCTTTAGAAAAAAATATTGTAGAAAAGTATGGAAAAGTAACCGCAGAAGGATTAGTGGAGAGTGCATTGGATAAAGTAAAAATGATAGAAGACATGGGATATGATAATCTCGTTGTCAGCATTAAGTCCTCTGATGTTTTAATGTGTGCAAAGGCCCATGAATTATTAGCACCGAAATGTCCGTATCCGCTTCATGTAGGAATTACCGAAGCAGGTACATTATTCCGTGGGAATATCAAATCTGCAATTGGTCTTGGTATTATTTTAAATCAGGGAATTGGTGATACAATCCGCGTTTCTCTTACAGGAAATCCTGTGAATGAGATTGCTTCTGCAAAGCAGATTTTAAAGACGTTAGGACTTCGTAAGGGTGGAATAGAAGTCGTATCCTGTCCTACCTGTGGAAGAACTAATATTGATTTGATCGGTCTTGCTAATGAAGTAGAAAAAATGGTTACAGAATTTGATGATTTAGATATCAAGGTTGCCGTAATGGGCTGTGTGGTAAATGGACCGGGAGAAGCCAAAGAGGCAGATATCGGGATCGCAGGAGGAAAAGGTGAGGGCCTTTTGATAAAGAAAGGACAGGTTGTTCGCAAACTGCCGGAAAGTGAATTGTTGTCTACATTAAGGGAAGAACTTGCACACTGGAATGACAAAGCGGACGAATAGCAATTATAGAATAGGAGCAGAGGAGGATTCATGGCACTAAGATTAATTACAGGAAGAAGCGGACAGGGAAAAACGGAATATCTGGTGCAGGAAGTAATCCGCCTTTCCATGGAGAATCCGCAGCAGAAATATTATGTAATCGTACCAGAGCAGTTCAGTCTTGAGATGCAGAGAAAAATGGTAAAGAAACATCCAAGACATGGCTTTTTTAACATAGATGTACTGAGTTTTCATCGGCTTGCCTATCGTATTTTTGACGAATGTGGGTATCAGCCGGGAGAAATCCTTGAAGATTTAGGAGTATCCATGATGCTTCGAAAGATTCTTTCGGAAGGTGAGAATAATTTTCTTTATTTTAAAAAAAGTATGAAAAAGGCAGGCTTCATTGATGAGTTAAAGTCTATGTTAATGGAGTTTATCGGATATGGGGTAACCTGGGAGCAGGTAGAGGAAGTTTCTGAGAAACTCGGAGAGAATAAAGCTCTTTCTAACAAATGCAAGGAACTTGGTAGAATTTATGAACATTTTGATAAAGCGATAGAGGGAAGATTTATGGTAACAGAACAGATACTTGATGTTGCCAGAGAATTTGCCAAAGAAGCTCCAATGCTTACGAATGCAGTATTTTATTTTGATGGATTTGCAGGATTTACCCCGGTTCAGTTGGCATTTTTAAAGGAATTATTAAAGGTTGCGGGGCAGATTAACGTGACAATAACAATTCCAGAATTTGTGCCCGGACAAAGGGGAATGCCTGAGGATTTATTCACTTCCAGTAAGAAGACAGGGGATGCGCTGCTAATGCTCTGTCAGGAAAATATGCAGGAAGTAGAAGAGGTCGTAAAGCTTGACACACCAGTTTCTCCAAGATTTATAAATAATCCAGAACTTGCATTTTTAGAAAAAAATCTATTTCAAAATAGCCGGAAGATTTATTCAAAGAAGATAGAACGAATCCATATGACAGTGTGCCATAATCCAGATGGAGAGGCAGACTATGTTATGCACAAAATAGAGCAGCTTGTAAGACAAAAAGGTTACCGCTATCGCGATTTTGCAGTGCTTTCAGGAGATGTGGCCGATTATGCCTCTGCATTTAAACGAAAGGCAGCTATTTTAAATATTCCGGTATTCGAGGATACGAAAAAGAAAGTCTCCTATCATTCAGGAGTTGAGGCAGTTCGCTCCCTCTTTCATCTTGCACAGATGGAATATTCTTATGAGAGTGTGTTCCGTTATCTGAAGTCGGGAATGTCTAATCTTATAGATGAAGATGCTGATTATCTGGAAAATTATGTGTTGTATGCAGGTGTTAGGGGATATTCCATGTGGAAGAAGCCATTTTACAGGAGACTCAAGAATAAAGACGAGGCAGCGATAAAAGCACTTCTTCTTTTACAGGAGAAATTCATGGAAGAAACGGAAAACTTCTGTTCAGTCATGCGGGATAAAGAGGCTAGTGTAAGAGACAAAATAGAAGTATTGTATCATACGATGGTAAAGCTTTCTTTTGAGGAAAAGCTCAAAAATCAGGCGCAAAAAGCGGAGGAAAACAGTGACTTTGTAAAAGCTGCTGAGTATAGGCAGTTATATGATCTCTTACTGTCGCTCATGGATAAAATTGTAATGATTTTCGGTGAGGAAAAGATGGCGGTAAAGGAACTTGCAGAAATTGTGGATGCGGGTCTTGATGCGCTGGGTCTTGGTGTTGTTCCACTGACAATGGATCAGGTGGTTCTAGGTGATTTAAAGCGTACCCGTCTGCATGAAGTAAAGGTGCTGTTTATCACAGGAATGAACGATGGGAAGATACCGCCGAATATAGAGGACAGAGGACTTCTCAGTGATGAGGAAAAAGAAGTTTTAAAAAATTGTGGTATTTCTTTATCGCAGAGCCTGCTAGAACAGTCGATGGAAGATGAATTTTATATGTACATGGCATTTGCCAAACCAACAGATGAATTATATTTTTCTTATTCTGTGACAGATAGTGACGGTTCGGCATTGCGGCCTTCACTTCTTCAGAAAAATATAAGCCAGCTTTTTCCAAAGTTGAAGAGAAAACAGTATCCAGAAGAGGAGCGAAGATATTACTTTAATCTGGAGGACAGTCGGGAATTTCTGATAGAAAGTTTTCTTCAGGTAAAAACAGAACCCGAGAAAGTACGGAAGAACAGGGCTTTTGTTATGCTGGCAAAGTACTGGTTAGAGCAGAGTGAGGGAAGGAAAGAACTGGAAAAATATGGACATTGGATTGAAAATGCATATCAGGAACCAGAACTTTCAGAAGAATTGCTGGAGCAGCTTTACGGAAAGGAACTTTCAGGAAGTGTAACAAGGTTAGAGCGATTTGCAGCCTGTCCATATCAATATTTTTGTATTTATGGTCTGGAACTAAGAGAAAGAGAAGAATATAAGATTCGTCCTATAGATCTTGGTAATCTTTTTCATAAGGCATTAGAGTGTTTTTCCAGAAAGGTAAAAGAGTCGGAATATAGCTGGAAGAATATCCCGGATGAAGTGCAGGAACAATATATTTCAGAAGCGCTGCATACAGCGATGGATGAGAATCTGAGTGATGTGTTCCAGAGTTCTTCTCGAAATCAGTACAAAATAAAAACAGTAGAGAGAATTATGAAAAGGACAATTCAGGTTCTGCGCGTCCATTTGAAAAACAGCCAGTTTGAACCAGATAGATTTGAGCTTAGTTTTGGAAAAAACAAAAAGTTAAAAGAGGCGGAAGTCCCGCTCGAAGATGGAAGAAAGATGTTTTTGCAGGGTGTGATTGACAGGGTAGATACCTGCGAGGATGATGATGAGATTCTTATGAAAGTCATCGACTACAAGTCTGGAATGAAAAAGTTTGAATTGGAAGACTTTTATTATGGACTGGAGATGCAGCTTGTCATTTACATGAATGCAGCGGAAGAAATTTATAAAGAAAATGAACAAAATCCCGATAATAAACCTGTTGTTCCTGCCGGAATCTTCTATTATCAGTTACAAGACCCAATTATAAAGGCAGATTATGCAGAAGAAAGCGAACTTCTTAAAAATTTTCGACTGTCTGGAATGGCAAATAGTGATGCGGATATACTGAGTAAGTTAGAAGAGGGCAGTGATGGTTTTGTATCTATGCCGATTCGTCTGAAAAAGTCTGGAGAACCATATAAAAATTCTCCGGTGATGAGTACGCAGGACTTTCATTATATGGGAGCTTATGCCCGGAAAAAGGCGGCAGAATTAGGCGAGAGAATTTATAAAGGAGAGATTCATCCAAGACCGTACAGAAATAAAAAAGGAACAGCCTGTGATTACTGTCCTTTCGCAGATGTCTGTGGATTTGATCCGAAGCTGCCAGGTTATGAGTACCAGAGTTTTCAGGGAATGTCTGTGGAGGAAGTCTTAGAAAAAATCAGAGAGGAGGGAGAATAGATGAATTACACAAAAGAGCAGGAACAGGCCATATTTTTAAGGGATAAAAATATCATGGTATCTGCTGGAGCTGGTGCGGGTAAGACAAGAGTTCTTGTAAGCCGTATGGCGGAACTTATTATGGATGAGAAAAATCCTGTAGAGGCCGATCGGTTTCTTGTTATGACATTTACGAACGCTGCAGCAGCAGAAATGAAAGAGCGTATTAGTTTGGATTTAGAAGAACGTCTGGCAAAAGATCCGGAGAATCACTATTTAAGGAAGCAGATTCGAAAGATAAGACAGGCAGATATTTCAACAGTACACAGCTTTTGTAATCATTTAATTCGTACACATTATAATGAACTTTCTATTGACCCTTCCTTTCGAATAGGGGAGGAAGGAGAGTTGTTCTTACTCCGCCAGCAGGCAATAGAACAATTGTTAGAGGAGGCATATGCTTCTGGACGGGAAAGTTTTGTGAAGTTTGCAGAGTCGTATGCACCAGGAAAAAGTGATAAGGTTTTAGAAGAACTGGTAGGAGACTTATATCGCTTCTCTCGCAGTTTCCCCAATGCTTCTTTCTGGTTTGAAAAGACAAAGCAGGAAGCATTGCAGCTTGCAGAGGCAAAAGAGTGGGACAATTCCCCAGCAGTAATGCTTATTTTCTTAAAAGCGAAAAAGGAACTTTTGCAGGAAAAAGAAGCGCTGTCAAAGCTGTTAAAGAATATAGCAGGGGAAGAAGTTCCAGAAAAATACGGTGTTCTTTTACAGGATGTATCAGAGTATGTGGAGGCACTTTCACAGACAGAAAGTTATGATGCTTATTATATGGTATTATCTCGTGGGTCTGTACCGGCCTTTCCAAGAGCGACAAAGAAAGATAAGGAATGGGCAGATTATGAGATAGTAAAAGAATGGCACCAGGAGGTAAAAGAACTGCTGCAAAAGCAAAAAGAAACAGTATTTACTGCTCCGGCAGAAGAACTGCAAAGAGAGGCAGCAGGTATTTATCCTCTTTTAGAAGAATATATTGTGCTTGCGCAGCGTTTTGAAGAGATTTATCTTGCATATAAAAAAGAAAAAAATGTATATGATTTTGATGACCTAGAACATTTTGCACTAGAACTCCTGGTAGATCATTATGATGAGGGAGGGCAGGCCTATCCTTCCGAAACAGCAAAAACATTAGCAAAAAAGTATAAGATGATTTTTGTAGATGAATATCAGGACACGAATCTTGTGCAGGAAACAATTTTAGAAATGTTATCAGAAAAAGATAATAATACATTATTCACTGTAGGAGATGTAAAGCAGAGCATTTATCGGTTCCGCCAGGCAAGACCAGATTTGTTTTTAAGAAGAAATGAAAAATATCATAATGAGGAAGAGGGAGTTTCTATAGAACTTCGAGATAATTTCCGAAGTGCACCGGGAGTACTTTGTTTTACAAACTATGTATTTTCCCGTTTGATGGAAAGAGATTTTGGTGGTGTAGACTACAATGAAGAGACAGCTCTTCGTGCTGGTGAGGGTGGCCCAATGCTGGAAGATAAAGAAACTTCGGAACTACTATTCTTTGTAAAAGACAGTGTCCAGACCTTAGAGGAAGCCCCGGAAGATGTACTGACGGAGACGGCTCTTATCACAAAAAGAATACAGGAACTGATAGAAGAAGGATATCATTACGGAGATATTGTAATACTTTTGCGTTCAGGAGCCGGAAGAATGGAGCCAATGGCGGAGTTTTTAGAGAAGAATGGAATACCGGTAAGCTGTGAAAACAAAACAGGATATTTTCATACAAGGGAGATTACGATTATACTGAATTATCTTTCTGTGGTAGATAATGTGTATCAGGATATCCCGATGGCTTCGGTCATGCTTTCTTCTATTGGAGGTTTTACAGAGGAAGAACTGACTAAACTTAGAATTCTCGTAAGAGAGCCAATGAGAGAGCAATATACTTTGTATGACCTTATGTGCCTGTATTTGCAGGAGGGAGCAGAGGAAGAACTACGAGCAAAAATTCAGCATTTTTATAAAGATTTACAATATTTCCGCGAGCAAAAAAAGGAGCAGCCATTGGGAGTGCTGTTATGGGATATTTATCAGAGAACTGGTTTTTACTATGATGTACAGTTAATGCCGGATGGGGCAAAACGAAAAGAGAATCTTCTGATGCTCTTAAAGAAAGCAGAAGATTACGAAAAAACGGTATTTAAAGGATTATTTTACTTTAATCGATATATGGAGCAGCTCAAGTCTTACGAAATTGAGATGGGTGAGGCCGGAAGCGGAACAGAGAATGAAAATGTTGTAAAAATTATGACAATCCATAAGAGTAAAGGTCTGGAATTTCCAGTAGTATTCGTCAGTGGATTATCGAAAAAGTTTAACCGGATGGATTTGACTAAACCGATGCTCTGTCATCCAGAACTGGGAATTGGAATGGAATGTGTCAATATCACATTGCGATTCCATCATCCGTCGCTTATGAAAAAGGCGATTCAGGAAAAAGTGTGGAAAGATACTTTAGAAGAAGAAATGCGTATTTTATATGTGGCGATGACAAGGGCAAAGAGAAAGCTGATTCTTACAGGAACAATAAAGGCACAGGACTTAGAAGCAGGACTTAGGCTCCAAATAAATACACAGAAGTGGAGAGCGACAAGCGCTATGGACTGGCTTCTTCCTATACTGGCAGATCAATTTCGGAGTACACAGTCAGAAAAGTCAGAAGAGAGGGAAGGTTTTTTGAAAAATCAGGAGACGCAGAAACAGGCGCACTCTGAGGGAGTAACTGCCAGCTGGCTTAAGGCAAGACTGGTTAACTGGGAAGAAATCCTTCCATTTTTTGAGAAGGAAAGGAAACAGGAAGAAGAATTTTCTTATCAGACTTTTATGGACACGGTTGTGATTCCAGCAGATGTATCTATGGTGGAACAATCATTTTCTTATGAATATCCAAATCGTGACGCAACAAAGTGGAAAAGAAAGTATTCTGTTTCTGAGTTAAAGACACTTTCTCAGACCACATTGCCAGAAGAAGAATCATCCATTATGCTGCCAGAACAAAATAACTTTGAGGAAGAAGTTAAGATGCCGGAATTTTTAAAAGAAGAAAAGTCTGAGATTGCAGCAACTGCCAGAGGAACGATTATCCATAAGATTATGGAATTACTTCCTTTTGGACAGATTCAGACGAAAAAGCAGCTTTTTGAATGGATAGATGCATTGAAAGGCACATATCCTGAATCAGAAAAGATTTCTGCAAAGTGGTTATACAGGGCGATAGGAGCGTTTCTTTTCTCTGAAATAGGAGAAAAATTATCTCAAATGGACAGACAGGGAAATTTGAGAAAGGAACTGCCATTTACAGTCGGGCTTCCCGTTTCATTAATGAATGCAGATACGCAGGCAGAAGATACTGTTGTTGTACAGGGAATTATTGATATATGCGGAGAGGCAGAAGAGAGTTTGTGGCTCATTGATTATAAGACGGACCGGATAAAAGAAGGGGAGGAGAGTCTGCTTCTTGACCGATATGGGAATCAGATGTTATATTATAAAGCAGCCCTTGAACAGATTTTAGGAAAGAGGGTTAGCGAGAGTTATTTATATTCTTTTTCTCTGAAAAAGTTTATTCCCGTGAATTTACAGGAAAGAAGTGGAGAGAATGCGTAAGTTTTTAAAATTTTTATCACAGCGTATTGTTATCGTAACTTTTCTTATCTTTTTACAAATTATGTGGTTTGTCGGAATGTTTCTAAAAGTGACTTCCTACAGTCAGTATATTACTGCGGCATTTAAAATACTGAGTATTTTAGTAGTGATATACATTATGAATCGAAGTGACAACCCGTCTGTTAAGCTGGGCTGGATTGTTGTTATTTTGCTGTTTCCACTTTTTGGAGGACTTTTGTATCTGACGATTGGAGGAAAGCAGCCGATATCCTATCTTCGTAGGAAGTTAGAGCCAATGATCGAAGAAAGTGTAAGACATTTAAAGGCTGACCCGGAGATAGAGCAGGAGTTGAAAGAAAAGGACGGCAGTACGGCTTCGCAGATTTACTATCTGGAGCACCAGTCAGGATTTCCCGCTTACAAAGACTCAAAGGTGGATTATTATCCATCAGGTGAAGACTGCTTTAAAGTAATGGTTGAAGAATTGAGAAAGGCGAAGGAATACATTTATCTGGAATATTTTATTATAGAAGAGGGTATCATGTGGAATACCATTCTGGATATTTTGGAAGAAAAGGTTAAAGAGGGAGTAGATGTCAGAGTTATGTACGATGATGTTGGCTGTATCTTTAACTTACCGTCACATTATGCGGATTTCCTTCGCAAAAAAGGAATCAAATGTATTGTATTTAACCGTTATATTCCTATTTTCTCTACGGTATTTAATAACAGAGACCATCGTAAGATTCTTGTTATTGATGGGGATGTTGCGTTTACCGGCGGAATTAATTTTGCAGATGAATATATTAATGAAAAGCAGCGTTTTGGATACTGGAAAGACAATGGTGTGCGGATAACAGGTAAAGCGGTTTACAGCATGACTCAGATGTTTTTGCAGATGTGGAATGCCTTTGCATTAGAAAAAGATAAACTGGATTATGAGAAATTTTGTTTGGAAGATGTGAGGCCGCTTGCTAAAGAAGAAAGAGGAATCGTTCTTCCCTATTCAGACCATCCATTAGATTCGGAGTTTGTTGGAGAAAGTGTATATATCAACTTAATCAACAGTGCACAGAAGTATATATATTTCTTTACGCCGTATCTGATTATTGATAATGAAGTGGTTACCGCGTTAATCCTTGCAGCAAAAAGAGGGGTTGATGTTCGGATTATCACACCGGGAATTCCGGACAAAAAGATGATATTTCTGGTAACGCAGTCTTATTATCCACAGCTTGTAGAGGGCGGTGTACAGATATTCCAGTACCGGCCAGGATTTGTTCATGCAAAGTGTGCGGTATGCGATGATAAGATTGCTACAGTAGGAACGATTAATCTTGATTACCGCAGTTTGTATCTGCATTTTGAAAATGGACTTTTCTTATATAATAATGATACTGTTATGGATATAAAGAAAGATATATTAGATACATTAGAAGATTGTAATCGTATTATGCCGGAGATGTGTAAGAAAAATATGTTTTTCCTGCTCCTACAGGGAATACTGCGAATTTTTGCACCATTATTATAAAATGTTAGAATACAATGGGGGAATTTTACGGTATATTTGCTGTGGATTTCTTATAAAAAACGAGGAAAGATAAATGGGAAGCTACGAAAATTTTGCGAGAGTTTATGATGAACTCATGGATAACGTGCCCTATGAAGAATGGGCAGATTTCATTTTGGCAATTTTAAAGGAAAATAAAATAACAGATGGACTTGTATTAGAGCTTGGATGCGGAACCGGAAAGTTGATGTCACTTCTTGGAAATGCTGGATTTGACATGATTGGTGTAGATAATTCGGTAGATATGCTTCAAATAGCCAGAGAGAAAACTTCGCCGGAGTTTTTGTATCTTTTACAGGATATGAGAGAATTTGAGCTGTATGGTACGGTGAAGGCGGTTGTATCCGTGTGCGACAGTGTAAACTACATTACAGAAAAAGAAGATCTGACAGAAGTTTTCCGTCTGGTAAATAATTATCTTGACCCGAAAGGACTCTTTATATTTGATTTCAATACGGATTATAAATATCGTGATATGATTGGGGAGACAGTCATTGCAGAAGATCGGGAAGACGTAAGCTTTATCTGGTTTAATGAGTACGATGAGGAAAGTCAGTTAAACGATATTGATTTGAAAGTGTTTGTGCAGGAAGACGGAGATTGTTATCGGAAGTTTCAGGAAGAACATATCCAGAGAGGATATTCTTTACAAGAAATAAAGCAGATGTTAGAAGAAAGCGGCCTTGTATTTTTACAGGCATTTGATGAATACAGCAATCAGGAACCACGGACAGACAGTGGGCGTATCGTAGTGGTTGCACAGGAAAATGGAAAAGAGAAACAGGAGGAAACGGAATGAGTGATTATATTATAAGAGGAATGGCAGCAGATAAACAGGTACGTTTTTTTGCTGCTAATACAAAAGACTTAGTAGAAAAAGCAAGACGGATTCACAATACAAGCCCTATCGCAACGGCTGCACTTGGAAGATTGATGACCGGAACAGCGATGATGGGAAGTATGTGTAAGAATGACAGTGATATTGTTACCGTACAGATTAAAGGAGACGGTCCTATGCGAGGACTTGTTGTAACTTCTGATGCAAAGGCAAGAGTAAAAGGATATGTTTACAATAAAGACGTTATGCTGCCACCGAATGCACAGGGCAAGCTTGATGTAGGTGGAGCAATCGGAAATGGTGTTCTTACTGTAATTAAAGATTTAGGTTTAAAAGAGCCATATTCTGGTCAGACGAACCTGATAACAGGAGAAATTGCAGAGGATTTAACCTATTACTTTGCTTCTTCTGAACAGATTCCTACTTCCGTAGCATTAGGTGTTCTTATGAATAAGGAGAATACCGTAAGGCAGGCAGGTGGATTTATGATTCAGATGATGCCTTTTGCAAGTGATGAAGTAATTACTGCATTAGAAGAGAGATTAAAAGATTTTACTTCAGTAACCTCTCATCTTGACAGAGGAGAGACACCGGAAGATATGATGGCAGAATTATTTGAAGGAATGGACATGACGATTGAAGATAAGATTCCTACAGAATTCTACTGTAACTGTTCGAAAGAGAGAGTTTCAAGAGCGGTAATCAGTGTCGGCAAAAAAGAACTGGCGGATATGATCGAAGAAGGAAAACCAATTGAGGTAAACTGTCATTTCTGTAATTCCCATTATAACTTTAGTGTAGAAGAATTAGAGGAAATGTTAAAGGCTGCAAGATAACCTGCAGCCTTTCAAATCTGATATAATACATATGATAAAGAGTTCTCTATGCTTCCTCTGCTTCGTCATGTGAGTGGAACTTCAGTGGAATATATCCACGACGAACCTTTGTCTGAGAGGAAGGTTTCGCTTCTTCTTTTTCTACTGGAACGAAGTCTTCTAAATCGTCAAGGTCAGAATCGAAGATATCTTCTTCTGCCTCATCGGGAGCATCGTCTCCGCAGAAAGAACAGCCCTTGATGCGGTCTTTTAAAAGATAAAGTACCAGAGCTAAAGTTGCTGCAAAGCCTATCACAGACAATGCAATGGAAATAATACGATGTTTTTTCATGATTACGTCCTTTCTGTAGTCAATCGGCTGTGATTCCTCAGGCATACCCATGAAGAATCTTCCGAATAAAAGTATTGGTATGATTGTTATATTTTATTCTAATACTTTTTAAAAAGAAAATCAATTATTATCTTATTGTTGCAAGAAAACAGAGGCAAAAAATATAAAGTGTACTGCCTGCCATGAGGACTTTCAGTTAAATAACATAAAATATCAGTGATACAGTGCAGGCTGCCTGAATGATTTTTTAAACACAATCTAGAAAAAGTAAAAAGATAAAAAGTATAGGAATTAAGAAAGGAGAATAGTAATATGAGCTATGCAGATAAGTTATTTATCGATATGTGCAGTGATATTATCGAAAATGGATACAGTACAGAAGGGGAAAAGGTAAGACCAAAATGGCCGGATGGAACTTATGCGTATACAATTAAAAAGTTTGGTGTAGTGAATCGCTATGACCTTTCTAAAGAATTCCCGGCAATCACACTTCGAAAAACATATATCCGTTCCGCTATTGATGAGATTTTGTGGATATGGCAGAAAAAGTCCAATAATGTACATGATCTAAGCAGTCATATCTGGGACGAATGGGCGGATGAAGATGGCTCTATTGGAAAGGCATATGGTTATCAGCTTGGAAAGAAGCATAAATATAAAGAGGGAGAGATGGATCAGGTTGACAGAGTTTTATTTGATTTAAAAGAGAATCCATTCAGCCGCAGAATTATGACAAATATTTATGTGCATGAGGATCTTCACGAAATGAATCTGTATCCATGTGCATACAGCATGACATTTAATGTGACAGGTAACCGCCTGAATGCGATTTTAAATCAGCGTTCTCAGGATATTTTAGCAGCAAATAACTGGAACGTGGTACAGTATGCGGCATTGCTCATGATGTTTGCACAGGTAAGTGGCTTTGAGCCAGGGGAGCTTGTACATGTCATCGCAGATGCACATATATATGACCGTCACATTCCAATCGTAAAAGAACTGATACAAAGACCAGTCTATCCAGCTCCGAAGGTCACTTTGAATCCAGAAGTAAAAGATTTTTACAAGTTTACAGTAGATGATTTTACGATTGAAGATTATGAGGCAGGACCACAGATTAAAAACATTCCGATTGCGATTTAAAAAGCAGATTATTAAATGTGAATGTTCTGACAGTATTTCTTTGATGATATAGAGTAGATTAAATAAAAATGGAGGAAGAAAGATGAAGCTTATCGCAGCAGCAGATAAAAATTGGGCCATTGGAAAAGATGGAGAGCTTTTAGTACGCATTTCAGAAGATATGAAGAACTTTAGTGCCATAACAACAGGTAATGTGATTGTTATGGGAAGAAAGACCTTAGAAAGTTTTCCGGGTGGCAAGCCACTTCCAAATAGAGTAAATATTGTACTTACTCATGAAAAAGATTATAATGGAAAAGGTGCAATCGTTGTGCACAGTGAAGAAGAATTGTGGGAAGAACTTTCAAAGTATGATACAGACAGTATTTTTGTGACAGGTGGAGAAAGTATTTACCGTATGCTGCTTCCATACTGTGATACAGCATATATTACTCGTCTTGATTATGCTTATGAAGCAGATACATGGATGCCAAATCTTGATAAGGAAGAACATTGGAGTATGGTAGAAAAAGGTGAGGAAAGATATTGCTTTGATCTTATCTATCATTTTACAACTTATAAGAATGAGAGACCAGCATTACATTAATGACAATGTTGACTTGATGTGGGATATCCATAGATATTTAAATTCTACATCAAAATAAATCAAAAGAACTCATAACGAAAATACGGAGAAAAAAAGGGGGATAATACAATGCCATATATTGAAGTAAAGTTAGCAAAACAGGCATCAAGAAAACAGGAGAGAATTCTTACAGAAAAATTAGGAGAGGCTATCACAAGTGTACCGGGAAAGACAGCAGCCGGGCTTATGGTATCCATTTCTTCTGATGAACACATTTATAAAGGTGGAGAATTTTTAGAATATGGTGCTTATGTAAATGTTGTATTTAAAACAGGTGTGACAAGAGCAGACTGCGAGAAATTTAATGAGGCAATCTTTACGATTATGGAAGAAGATTTAAAAGTACCAAAGGAGAATGTATATACGACGTTCCAGTATTGTGATGACTTTGGTGTGCAGGGTAAGTTCCTGTAACTCTTAATACTTCTTGATAATAAAATCTATAGCGATTTATAAAACTGTGCTGGATTGTCTGTGATGTTTTATAAAAGTACTATAGTATAATTGGAATATGATATAATAACTATAAAAAGGAAAACAATGTCCTTTATTGATGATAAGGTATATTAGAGCGTGTTTCGAACAGGCCTAAAAGAATGGTGAATAAAATATGAGCAGAGAAAAAGAAGAATTACAGGGAGTAACACTCCTTGGAAATCAGAAAACGAAATATCCGCAGGATTATGCGCCGGAAATGTTAGAAACTTTTATTAATAAGCATCAGGATCATGATTATTTTGTAAAGTTTAACTGCCCGGAATTTACGAGCCTTTGTCCAATGACAGGGCAGCCGGATTTTGCGACAATTTATATTTCTTATGTACCAGATGTAAAAATGGTAGAGAGTAAGTCTTTAAAACTGTATTTATTCAGTTTTAGAAATCATGGAGATTTCCATGAAGACTGTGTAAATATTATTATGAAAGATTTGATTAAGCTTATGGATCCAAAATACATCGAAGTATGGGGCAAGTTTACTCCGCGAGGAGGAATTTCTATCGACCCATATACGAATTACGGAAAGCCGGGAACGATGTGGGAACAGGTAGCGACAGAACGTCTTGTGCACCATGATTTGTATCCGGAAAAAGTAGATAATCGATAAAAATACGAACAAATTTTTGCGAACGCTTGTTTTTATAGAACAAATGTGCTATACTAACGATACAAGAAAGAATTTTTTATCAGTTTTATAGATTTTATAATTAGAAAGGATTAGAATAGCATGGCAGCAAGTAAGAAAGATAATGTGAATGCAGGCAGAGTAGAATATCTTGGAGATGATAGAGAGGGCAAGCTTGCCGCACTGAATAATGCGGTTGCAGCGATTGAGAAGAATTATGGTAAGGGCTCTATCATGAAGCTTGGAGATTCTGGTGCAAATATAGATATTGAGGCGATTCCTACGGGTTCTATCAGCCTTGATGTGGCATTAGGTGTTGGTGGTGTTCCAAGAGGACGAATCATCGAAATTTATGGACCAGAATCCAGTGGTAAGACAACAGTAGCCCTTCATATGATTGCGGAGGCACAGAAAAGGAATGGTATCGCAGGTTTTATTGATGCCGAGCACGCGCTTGACCCTCAGTATGCGAAGAAGATTGGCGTAGACATTGATAACCTTTACATATCTCAGCCAGATAATGGAGAGCAGGCATTAGAGATTGCAGAGACGATGATTCGTTCCGGCGCGCTCGATATTGTAATTGTTGACTCTGTAGCGGCATTAGTTCCTAAGGCAGAGATTGAGGGAGATATGGATGACCAGCAGGTTGGCCTGCACGCCCGTCTTATGTCTAAAGCGATGAGAAAGCTTACAGGTGTAATCAACCGTTCTAATTGTGCCGTTGTATTTATCAACCAGCTTCGTGAGAAGGTTGGTATTATGTTCGGTAATCCGGAAGTTACTACTGGTGGACGAGCACTTAAGTTCTATTCTTCTGTTCGTATGGATGTGCGAAGAGTAGAAGCTATCAAGCAGGGCGGCGAGATTATTGGTAATCATACCAAGGTGAAAGTTGTAAAAAATAAGGTAGCTCCTCCATTCAAAGAAGCAGAATTTGATATCATGTTTGGTCAGGGAATTTCCAGAGAAGGAGATCTGATTGACTTAGCAGTTAAGGTGGATGCAGTTCAGAAGAGTGGAGCCTGGTATGCCTATAAGGGTGAGAAGATTGGTCAGGGAAGAGAGAATGCCAAGACTTTCTTAAGAGAACACCCAGAGATTATGGCAGAAGTGGAAGTTCAGGTAAGGGAATACTATAACCTTCCTACGGATACAGTTGTAGAGTCTGCACCACAGGAAGAAGGGCAGCCTAAAGCAGGAGATAATCAAAACGGTCAGTTTGACAGCATTACGACGGAAGAGTAAGACATGCAGTATAAGATTACACTGACAGATACAGGTAAGAAGAAAGTTTACGTGAATCCGGGAGTAAGAGAGGGAATCTACCTCTATCCCGGAGAGATAAAAAAGCTTCGGTTAGAAGACGGAAGTGAATTAGAGCAAGACGAATTCGAGAGGATTCGTCTTGAATACGCTTTGCCAAGAGCAAAGCACAGGGCAATCGCTATTTTAGCAAAAAGAGATAAGACAGAACAGGAACTTAGAGAGAAACTGTTACAGTCCCTTACGGATACGCAGTCTCTTGAAGAGGCAATTAGCTATATGAAGGCTTGTGGCTATGTGGATGATACCCAGTACGCCAGAGATTATCTTTACTTTAAGAAGGGGCGTAAGAGTTTCTTGCAGATTAAGATGGAACTGCAGAAAAAGGGTATTCCTGCAGAGGTATTAGAAACAGTCTTTGAAGAAGAAGGCAGCCAGCAGATGGAAGATATACTAGAGCAGGTTCGAAAGTATATGAGAAAGTTCCCAGAACTTGATTTCCCAGCCAGACAGAAGGTTTATGCACATTTTGCAAGAAAGGGTTATGCAGGAGATCTGATTCGGGAAGCGATAGATAAGATAGAGGAATTAGAAGAATAAAATTTAAATCTCAATCATTTTTTGCTATGTATAACTTTTATGCAAAGAGGAAGTTATTTTCAACACGATTTACATAATC
>ENA-OOXM01001000-OOXM01001000.1-human-gut-metagenome-genome-assembly--contig:-NODE-1000-length-22856-cov-9.508355_pt1 | contig 22856 bp, 19 predicted proteins | sample MGYA00241589_ERZ501347 | MGnify/ENA primary metagenome ERZ501347 (study PRJEB25962, sample SAMEA2042832) | human gut metagenome | biome: human gut; feature: human-associated habitat; material: faeces...
TCACCGAAGGGAACTATTACTCAAATAGCTGATATGAAGGGGTGGGAAACTTCAGATCTCTAATTATAACACCTTTTTTGGTTAATGATAAGATATTCTCACCTGCATAAAATTCTTTTATTATTTTTTTCTTACGCATAATTCTTTTATGGGGAATAACTTTCCAATGCTCTGGTATCTCCCCAATCCAAGCAATCCCGCTATCTTTATATTTATCGTATCTATTTTCCATAATCCTCAATCTTCCTGTTCATAATAATATGAGTAATCAATACCTTTCATAAAGGTTTCCCGGTCATTAATCTTGTCGGTAAGTGCAGGTTGCAGAAGTGCTTTCAGCTCATCGGCATTAGCCACACTATGCGTCATGGCATCCAGATAAGACTTCTTGCCTACATTGCTCCAGTCCACACAAACCTTAAGATTTTTCTTCAGCATCAGGTCAAGCCAGATACGGGTGGCACGCCCGTTGCCCTCACGGAAAGGATGGGCAATGTTCATTCCCACATACTTGTCTATGATCTCGTCGAAACTGGTTTCGGGCATACGCTCTATCTGTCGCAATGTGTCCGGAAGATACTGAGCCATGGCAAATTGGAATCCGCCTTTGGCTATGTTCACCGCGCGTATCTGTCCTGCAAAATCGTATAGTCCGCCAAACAAATAAGCGTGAATCTGCTGCAAGCCTTTCACGGTACCCACTTCCATGCTATCTATCAGACTGCTTTCGAACAGAGCGTATGCCTTTGATTTGCTTCGTCCGTCTATCGTCTCGTCGCTGTTGGTAAACCAATCTACAAACCGGGCAGCCTTCGTATTAGGAAAACACGCAGCAAGAGAAAGAACTCCTGAATTATCAAGCACATCTGTCATATAATGCTTTCCGTCAGAAGCCATCAATTTCAGTTGGTTAGTGGCACTAACCAACTCGTTTTGTTCTTTCTTCAGCTTGTTTTTCAGATACTTCCAGTAGTTCCGGTTCTTGGCATAATCATCCTGATCATTGAGCACGCCTATAATATCGGGCACGGAAAACCACCATTTGGAATTTTCGTCATCCCAAATGGCACGTACTTCCCGATCATTGAAGAAGCGGATGGATATCTTGTTTATCTTGGCCATAATATTACCCCAGAATCTTAGACAACAATTCCGATTCTCTTTCCTCCAGCTCTTTCAGTTCTGCGAAGATCACGGAACTTGGCGTCAGCGGCGTGTATTTATAGAACTCACGCGTAAACGGTATTTCATAACCGATCTTGCTGTCTGCCTCATTATACCAGAAGTCGGGAGCATACGGACGTACATTCTTGTCCAGATATTCCGCGATGTCCTCTTTCCACGGAATGATCTCACTATCTTTCAGTTCCGGATCGGGTGCGAACCCGCTATTCGCATCTGTGGGTTTTACGTATGCTTCCGGCATGTCGGCATTACGCTTGCCGAAATAGTTTCTCAGCAGAGCCACCTTTCCCTGCGGCACTTTTATCTTGGCCTTCTTCAACTCCGAGAAGAAAGTCAAGTCCGGGATTCCCGCTTGACCCGCCGGCATATTGTCTTCCCAATAGGTTGCCACTTTTTTCAGCAAGTCGCGATCCGCTTCCTTATAATCCTCGGCAGTAGCCTCATCGAAATGAATATTCTTATATTCCAAACGGAGCGGACGGTTGATGATGAGTTTCGTAAACTTGAAATCCTCCACATCCTTGATCTTGCTCTCTACCTTCAGTTCCGGATTATCTTCGGAAGTATATTCCCAGTTGGTGAAGTCGTGATAAGCCTGCATGATCAGTTCGCGGCAGGCGGTGGTAATCTCCACACGCTTGTTGCCGAGCGGCTTGCGCAGCTTCTCAAAACATTGGCTGGCATCTATAAGCTGTACTTTGCCGATACGCTCCTCGGACTTGCTTTTGGAAACGACCCAGATATAGGTGGCAATACCGGTATTATAGAACAGGTCGTTGGGCAACTGGACAATGGCCTCCAGCCAGTCGTGCTCCAGCAGATAGCCGCGGATCTCACTCTCACCGCTTCCGGCATCCCCCTTAAACAGAGGAGAACCGTTCTGGATGATGGCCATACGGCCGTCTTCCTTCAGCTTGGCCACTCCATTGAGCATGAACAGCATCTGTCCGTCGCCCTTGGCCGGCAGTCCCGGTGCAAAGCGTCCGGCCTCACCCAGCTCGTGCTCTGCCTTGACACGCTTCTCGGATGCCTGCCAGTCGATGCCAAAGGGCGGATTGGATATGATATAGTCGAACTGGTAGCCCTTGAACTGGTCATCGCCCAGCGTATCGCCCAGACGCATATTGTCGGCATTGCCGCCCTTGATCAGCATATCGGCCTTGGCGATGCCATAGGTCTGCGGATTGAGCTCCTGACCGTAGCAGGTGATCTCCGCCTCGGGATCAATCTTGCGGAAGCGCTCATCCAGACAGGCCAGCATCTGACTGGTGCCCATCGCCATGTCGTAGATGGAGGCCACGATGCCCTCGTCCCTCATCTCCTGCTCATGGTCGCCCACGAGCAGTTCGCCCATCAGATAGATGATGTCGCGCGCCGTGAAGTGCGCTCCCGCCTGGTCGTTGTATGACTCCGAGAATTTCCGCACCAGTTCCTCAAAGATATAGCCCATGTCTACCGCCGAAACCACATCGGCTCCCAGATAAGCCTTCGTTGAACAAAACTCCTTGATGACCAGATAAAGACGGTTGTTATCGTCCAGCTTCTTGATCTCATTGTAGAAGTCCATACGGTCGATGATGTCAATCACATTCTCCGAGAAATGATTCAGGTAGTTCTCGAAGTTGTCCTTGATATTGTCGGGATCGGCCAGCAAGATGTCGAAAGTAAACTTGCTGGTATTGTAGAAATGCTGCTTGGCCGCCGTCTCAAGGAAACCTTTCTTTACGGTGATCCCCTTGGCATCGAGATCCTCGTTCATCTTGATGACGGCGTCCTTGGTAGGAGCCAACGTGTCTTCAAAACGCTTGATGACACACATGGGAAGAATCACACTTCCGTATTCATGCGGTTTGTATAAGCCTACCAATTTATCGGCAATGGACCATATAAGGTTGGCCTTCTCCTGTATATTGACTGAGGTCTGTCGCTGCAAGTCTTCTCCGCTCATATATTATTTTCTGTGTAAGTTCTATGAATATAAATATCTGTAAGTTAATAGATTAGCAGAAATTGTCGTGTCTTTATTGTATTGAGATAAAAAGAATAACGAACAATAATTGCTATAACCATTGTACACAAAGTTATAAAAATATTTTGTATATCAAATGGTTTAGCATCACTGATTTTAAATTTTATAAGATGATGGCAAAATACAAGAATACGATATAAAAAACTTATGTGCCGTCATATCCGTACCAATAATAAATATCGGGACAAATTGTGACGACACATAGGTCTATTATGTATATAAAAATTGTCTTAGAAACAACTGCTACATTCAGCCTGCCACAACAGAGATAAGCTCATCAGGGCTCACCTTCTTCTGCTCGCCAGTCTTCATATCCTTAACAGTTACCAAACCCTCGGCAATTTCGCTTTCACCGGCAAGAGCAACGTAAGCAATACCCTTTGCATTGGCATAATTCATCTGTTTCTTCATCTTGCACGAGTCCGGATACATTTCGGTGGCGATGCCTGCCTGACGACATTTCTGTACAAGCGGCATACAATAAGCTGTCTCGGTTTCTCCGAAATTGATAAACAGCAACTGTGTGGAATTCATGGCTTCCTCCGGATAAAGATTCAAACCATTCAGCACATCATATATTCTGTCTGCGCCAAAAGATATTCCCACTCCACTGAGGCCCGGCATACCGAATATCCCGGTAAGATTGTCGTAACGGCCACCACCGGAAATGCTGCCTATCGGGAAGTCGAGAGCCTTCACCTCGAAGATTGCACCGGTATAATAGTTGAGACCGCGTGCGAGGGTAAGATCCAATTGCACCTCGTTCTTAAGATTACACAACTTGAGTTTGTCAAGAATGTATCTTACTTCCTCAACTCCTTTCAGGCCTGTCTCAGACGATGAAAGCACATTGCTTATGACGTCCAGCTTCGATTCATTGGTACCGCTCATATTGATTATAGGCTGGAGTTTCTCTATCGCATCGTCAGGAATGCCGCAATCGCGCAGTTCAGCATTTACTCCATCCACACCAATCTTATCGAGTTTGTCTATAGCGACAGTTATATCGACAATCTTATCTGCCTGTCCTATCACTTCGGCTATGCCGGCAAGAGTCTTACGGTTGTTTATCTTGATGACAACACGAACGCCAAGACGCTCAAAAACAGTATCGACCATCTGCATAAGCTCCACTTCATTAAGTAACGAGTCGGAACCTACGACATCGGCGTCACACTGATAGAACTCTCTGTAACGTCCTTTCTGCGGACGGTCGGCACGCCATACCGGCTGTATCTGATAGCGGCGGAACGGCAGTTGCAGCTCCTCCCTATGCATGACAACATATCTCGCAAACGGGACGGTCAGATCATAGCGCAGTCCTTTCTCGCAGAGTTTGGGCGCGAGTTTAAGCGAATTGCGTTCGGCAAGCTCCTCATCGCTCACCTTACTCATATAATCGCCGGAATTCAGAACCTTGAACAGCAGCTTGTCACCTTCCTCACCATATTTACCCATAAGGGTATGGAGTGTCTCCATGGCAGGTGTTTCTATCTGTTGAAAGGCATAAAGCGAAAAGACTTCCTTTATTGTATTGAATATATAGTTGCGTCTCGCCATCTCTAACGGCGAAAAGTCACGTGTGCCCTTAGGTATATTTGGTTTATTCATTTATGATGTCTTTTACTTCTTTCTAACAATTGTCTGTTCGCGGTCCGGACCTATCGAAACAATATCAATTGGAGTCTCAAGCTCTTTTTCAAGGAACTCAATATAATCATTAAATTCCTTCGGGAACTGCGACTCATCGGTATAACCTGTCATATCTGTTTTCCATCCCGGTATGTCAACATATACAGGTTCGATGTCTTTCTCTATATTATACGGGAAGTCTCTTGTCTCCTTACCATTCTGTTTGTAAGCCACGCACGCCTTGATTGTATCAAAACCATCAAGGACATCGCTCTTCATCATTATAAGGCTTGTGACGCCGTTTACCATTATGGCATAACGGAGTGCTACAAGGTCAATCCATCCGCAACGACGCTCACGTCCTGTAACAGCGCCGTACTCATGACCAAGCTGACGTATTTTACTGCCAGTCTCATCAAAAAGCTCTGTCGGGAATGGTCCTGAACCTACACGTGTGCAATAAGCCTTCATAATGCCATAGACATTGCCTACCTTATTAGGACCGATACCAAGACCGGTGCATGCTCCTGCACATATGGTATTGGAAGATGTGACATACGGATAGCTTCCGAAATCTACATCAAGCATGGTTCCCTGAGCTCCCTCACAAAGGATATTCTTGCCTTCTCTTAACTGCTGGTTAACGAAATGCTCACTGTCAATGAAATTGAACTGGCGCATGTACTCCACACCCTCCATCCATCGCTTCTCATCAGCACTGATGTCATAGTCAGTATATCCAAGCGATTTCAGTATTGCCTCATGGCGAGCTTTGTGCTCAGCGTATTTTCTTTCGAAGTCGTCAAAGATATCACCAACACGCAATCCGTTACGTGAAACCTTATCTGTATATGTCGGTCCGATGCCCTTACCGGTTGTTCCTACCTTATGGTCACCTTTCAGCGACTCGTATGCCCGGTCGAGCACACGATGGGTAGGCATTATCAGATGTGCTTTCTTTGATATATATAAACGCGATTTAAGATCATGGCCGCTCTTTTCAAGCTCTTTAGCTTCATCCATGAACAAATCCGGAGCAAGTACAACTCCATTGCCGATAATATTGACCTTTCCTCCCTGGAATATGCCAGACGGTATGCTACGCAGCACATATTTCTGTCCTTCGAACTCCAAAGTGTGACCAGCATTAGGTCCGCCCTGGAAACGGGCAATGACATCGTATCTTGGAGTAAGTACATCGACAACTTTTCCTTTACCTTCGTCTCCCCACTGAAGACCAAGCAGAACATCAACTTTACCTGTATTCATTTATTTGAAATTTAAAAAATTCGTATTACGTGGAATATATATCACAGCAGATATGCCACAAAGTTACGTTTTTTTATCTAATAATGGTATATCTGCAATTAAAAAATATCAGTTTTAATATCTTCCAAAGCAGAATCTGCCATTGCGGAATAACTATCGTCTATTGACATAAAACGCGAAAGGCAATTCATGGCAGCATGCTTCAAGGCCGAATTATCTCCGGCAAGTGTCTTACGTATGCTGTTCCGGAAAACGTCGGACTGCTCTTTGTCCGGCCGGAATCCTTTCATCATCAATCGGCTAAATATATGATAGGCACATATTTCGGCAATAATATTTCCACTCGACATCCATTTTAAAGCCAGCAAATGCGCGTCCTTGATATTCTGGAATAAATTGAGCGCACACATCTCCGCTATTTCCACTGACGTGGTGTGCATAATCCAATCTTCGGCAAGCTCGTGCGACATCTCGTCTGCCGGCATGAGCATGGTTGCAAGAATCTTACATTCCCTGATATCATCTTTCCATAATCCCGTAGCTAAATCGTAACTTTTTTCATATTCAGAAGCAATCACTTTGAGTTGAGCCAACGGTATTCCCCAATTCACTTTATATTCGAGACCCTTCTCACGCATTGAGCGGGAGGTTATACCATTCATGAACAAGTGGAATGTTCTTTTTATCTTTCGTATGTTTTCTGATGTCTGGTCCATCTTAATATTTTTTATAAAAATCCATATTCTGAAGAATATCTCAGCATCTGATGCTCATAACTTTCAGTATAATCGACCTCAATATCAACTATATTATCATTTTCATCATAAACAGGCTTCATCCAAGGATTTATGAAACCTTTATAAGGTGCGATGTCTAATGCCGCATATCTTTCCAGAACTTCTGAATGTAAAGCAGGGTCAATATTTATGGCATACATCTCAACCAATTCTTTTGCGGCATCATAATCGCCTTCGCTCTTGATGCGCTGTATCTCGGCAAGGAGCTTGGCAAACAATGAACGTAAAGCCTGATAGTCGGTTATATCGATGTATGTCTTTCCGTCTTTCTTTACAAGCCGTACAACACCATCGGAATGTTCATACACCCAACGGGCAATCAATGCCCTGTTGCGCATATGAGCTTCCTCTATCTGATGTCCCGGTTTGATGCGTGTTAATTGAGTCATCATACCGTTCATCATGTATGTATAATATTGAGACTTATAAGCCTCCGGATTATCAAGCAGGCCAAGTTCGCATAACTTCTCGTCGGCGATATAATATAATCCGAAAAGATCGGCACGGGCTTCTTCTATTGTGTTGCCGTATGCTTTTAAGGCATCAGGATAAACACCCGGCAGAAGCTGTCCGCTTCCATGTCCAAGACATTCGTGCAGATCGGTATGTAAATCATCACATATATTGCCATATTTCTTGATAAGCTCAAGCGTCGGCTCATCTATGACGAACTCTTCTTTGAATCCATTGCCAACAGCCGCCTTATCATAAGCCTCTGTAAGATTACCTATCGTAACACTCTTGGAACCGTAACGTGCACGTATCCAATCCGCATTTGGAAGATTTATTCCTATTGCTGACGACGGATATTCATCGCCGCCCAACATAGCAGCACACACTACATTCGCAATAACGCCTTTTACTTCTTTTTTCTTAAAACGGGGATCTACAGGCGAATGGTCTTCGAACCATTGCGCGTTGTCGCTTATAGTCTGAGCACGGCGTGTCGCATCCTTATCCTTATAGGAGACAAAACCCTCCCATGATGCCTTCAGACCAAGAGGATCACCATACACTTCAATAAAACCATTTATGAAGTCAATCAATCCGTCAGTCTCTTTCAACCACTCAATGGAGAAGCGGTCGAACGTACGCAGATCTCCCGTACGATAATAATCAATCAAAATTGATATTATAGCTTTCTGCTGTTCGTTCTCAGCAGCGCTCCGGGCTTTCTCAAGCCAATAAACAATCTGTTTAATTGCAGGCCCGTACATTCCGGATTCTACCCACTTGTATTCCACAATCTTACCATCGCGCTTTACAAGTTTTGAATTAAGTCCATAGGAAGGTATCTCCTCGTCTGACTCGTCTTTCATGTCATTATAGAATCTTTCTACCTCATCTTGTGTAACATTCTCATAATAATTGCATGCCGACGTAATCACTAAATCCTGTTTATCGGCCTTGTTCACGCGCTTCGGGAGAATTGTAGGATCGAATATCACAGGGAAAAGCTCATCACAGAAGCTATCTATTGTCTCATTCTCTTTTAATGGCAGCAAACTTTTATCGGTATTATTTATTACCTCTCTTAAATAAGATGAAGAGAAACCGGGAACAAACTTCTCACATCCGTAATGATGATAAATACCATTCGAAAACCACAGCCGTTTAAGATATATCACAAGATTTTGGAATTCAACACTATCTCTATTTCCCTTATATCCTACAAATATTGCCTCAAGCAGTTTCCTTATACGGATATTATAGGCTCCGAACTGATCGGTCGTAATGTCACGTCCGGACAAAGCAGCCTTTGATAAATAATAAATATATTTCTTTTGTTCTAGAGACAATGCATCAAATCCCGGTAAGCGATATCTTAATAACTGAAGATCCGCAAATTTTTCATCTGTGTAATTAAAAGTTTGTTCCATCCTTTGCATATAAATTATTAAAAGTTACTACCACCCATCAACATCTCATATGTTTTATTCTATACGATGAGTCTGTCGGTAATGTAATGGTGTCACTCCTTTGTATTTACAAAATGCGTTATAGAAAGACTGACGATTTGAAAATCCGACCATATCTGATATTTCCTGCATTTTTAGCTTTGAGTATCGCCTGTCTGCCAATATAGTCATTGCCTCCTCCACTCGCAGTTTATTTATCAATGACGTGTAATTCATATGGAATCTGACACTCAACACCAATGATACATATCTTGTATTTGTACCCAACTCCTCTGCAAGTTTTTTTGCTGAGTAATTCTTATCTCTATATTTTTTTTCAACATGCAGAATCCTGATAATCTTCTCATACAAATCATCGGATACTTTCGAGCTTATGTATCTCAGATAGGCCGGATCACGCTTATCTGATACTTTATTATTATCGTCACTCATTTAATATTTCGTTTTTTACATTAAACAGGAATATTACGTATTTTCTTATAATGCATCGCACTCTTTCAGCCATAATGCGCTCGACGCATCTGAAGGCATTCGCCAATCGCCACGAGGACTTAAACTTACACTGCCGACTTTAGGACCGTCAGGAAGGCATGAACGCTTAAATTGCTGTGAGAAGAAACGACGGAAAAATGTCTTAAGCCAATGCTTTATTGTTTCATCCTTATAATCTGCGACATCAAAAGCTTTCCGCGCCAGCAAATATATCTTAGATGGTCTGAAACCAAAACGCAAGAAATAATACAAGAAGAAATCATGCAGCTCATACGGTCCGACAAGATCTTCTGTCTTTTGTTTTATTGTTCCATCTTCCTCAGCCGGGATAAGTTCCGGACTGATTGGCGTATCTATTATATCAAGCAGGGTATCACGTGATTTCTCATCCACCGCACTATCGGCAACACTTCTGACCAAATATTTTATCAATGTTTTAGGAATTCCGGCATTAATTCCATACATGGACATATGGTCACCGTTATAAGTAGCCCAGCCAAGAGCCAACTCACTCAAATCCCCCGTTCCAATGACCATTCCGTTCAACTGGTTGCTGAGATCCATCAAGATTTGAGTTCTTTCGCGAGCCTGACCATTTTCGTAAGTAACGTCATGTACAGAAATATCATGTCCGATATCATTGAAATGCATCTTAACACTTTCTGCAATGTTTATTTCTCTTATTGTCACGCCAAGACTTTCCATCAATGATAATGCATTATTATAGGTACGGTCTGTTGTTCCGAAGCCCGGCATCGTAACTCCGACAATACCCTTACGGCTCATTCCCAATTTATCGAATGTCTTAACGCATACCAACAATGCCAATGTTGAATCAAGTCCGCCGCTTATGCCTACAATAAGATGTTTACAGCCCGTATGTGTTATACGTTTAGCCAATCCGGCAACCTGTATTGAGAAAATCTCATTACAGCTATGTTGCATGTCTTTCTCGCTTGGAATAAATGGAAGTGCATTAATATCACGCATCAAAGAAAAATCTTTCATCTGTACAACACCGGTTGACTTTATGACGACATCTGAATCATCACGGCAATTCACGAATGTAGTATTTTTCTGTCTCTCAACACGTAGTTTCTCAACATCTATCTGATTGATTACGAGTTGTGGTTTGAAACTGAAACGTTCTGACTCTGCCAATAATGTTCCATTCTCGAAAATGAGAGCATTGCCACCATACACAACATCCTGAGTACTTTCTCCAAAACCACAACCACTATATACATAACCGGAAATGGTGCGCGCACTCTGCTGGGACAGCAAACTCATAAGATAATCATGCTTACCTATCAACTCATCACTCGCAGACAAATTGAAGATAATATCAGCACCTAATAATGTCAATTTATTACTACATGGTTCAGCAGCCCATACGTCTTCACATATCTCAATACCAAACAAGACATTGTCTGAAGTTCTGAACAAAATCGGATCCGGAACAACAGAAACAGTATTGCCTGCATATCTTATATCTGTAGGTTGCAGATTCTTTGAAGAAGAGAACCATCGCTTCTCATAAAATTCCCCGTAATTAGGAAGATATGTTTTCGGCACCATTCCAACGATAACACCATGCTGAATGACAATAGCGCAGTTATATAAGGATCCGGATATATTTACCGGTGCACCGACTATGCATATAATATCAAGTTTGCGGGTAAAGTCCAAAAGCTGCATTACAGCAACTTCCGACTGCTCAATAAGCAATTGCTGTAAGAACAAATCTTGACAAGAATATCCCGTAATGGACAACTCTGGAAAAACTATTATCTCAACGCCCTTTCCTTCAGCCTGTGCGACAAAGTCTTCTATCTGCTTAACATTATATTCTGTATCGGCAACTTTTACAGACGGAACAGCAGCGGCTACTGTTATAAAACCATATTTCATATTATCTTATTGTTATTTGTGTAGCTCCATATCCGTATTCCAAGAATGATGCGTCCTGGTATTGATAACTCTTATATCTGTATTGCAATTCATGCAGAATAGCATGACGAAGAACACCTTCGCCTTTGCCATGAATGAATACAATGCGCCTGCCTTTATCAGATTTGTATTTATCAAGAACTTCACGAAATTTCTCTATCTGATAATTCAATATATCTGACGAGCTCATACCGGCTGTGGTATCAAGCAAAGAATGAGCATGTAAATCTATAACAACAGTATCATCATTCTTCTTTCTATTAATGAACGGATTGCCTTTTTTCCCGTCTTCATATCGCCTTGCATAAGTATCTTTTCTAGAATTGTCGTCAGAAGAAGCAGAATACATATCTTTCTTCAATTGTTGTGCATCTACGACAAGAGGACGTGGTGTCTTGTCATTTTCGACGATCGGTAACAACAATGCGACTTCATCAAAGAAGTCATTCCCACAAAACGTATGCAATTTATAGAATTTCACTTTATCAAGACGGAACTGTGAATCAATCACAGGTTTATGCATAAAACTTTTATCGCGCTTATATGCCATCAACTGTATTGAAATCCTATCATAATCATTAAGACTCTCACGGCCAAACTCCTCAATATATTTTTTTGTATTCGGCTCTAATTCATCCTGCGAATGTAATCTCCAATTCGCTCCTTCTGCCGTACAATAACTGTATTGTATGAAATAATTACTATCGTTTACAATATAGACATCAAACATTGTCGTTGTAAACATCTTAGAATCTTTAGGAACAAAAGCAAGATAACAATTCAAGACATCACCGCCTTTACGTTCCTCAATAAGCTTATGAGAGTAAGACGTATCCGCAGCCATAACTTTTTCAGCTTTCCTGTCAGCAGTATTTGTATTTATGACACCATGCTGCGAGGAGTTGGATGCTGAATTTGGCGTATCTCTTTTTATGACATTTTGTGTATCATAATTATCTTTTTCTCCAACACAAACAATATCATTTATTGGTGTTGGTATCTGGAAGCCATCTTCATCCTCCACCAACACGATATTTCCTTTAAATCCTGCGATACGACCACCACCGGTTTCGCTAAGGAATCGAACGTTATCTCCTATTTTCATAAGCTTATTATTTCGTGATTTATATTTATGGAATCAATAAAGAGCTATCTCCATAACTCAGAAATCTAAAATCATGCGACAACGCATAATCATAAATTTTTCTCCAATCCCCATTAACAAATGCACTGACTAAAAGCAATAATGTACTTTGAGGTTGATGGAAATTGGTTATCAACATTTTTACAATCTTGTATTTATATCCTGGTGCAATAATAATTTGTGTACTTGTACGCAACGCGTCCTTACCATTTTTATCAAGATAAGACAGAATACATTTCAATGCATCAACAGGAGAAACATTTTCTGAATTCTCGTCGCCATACGGTTCCCATTGATTAACATGCAGATCTTCTTCATGTAAATCCATATTATTCTGCAACTTCAAACCTATATAATACAAGCTTTCCAACGTTCGAACACTAGTCGTTCCAACTGCGATGGCACATGCATTATAACGTATTAATTTTTCTATTGTTTGACGCTTGACACAGATATACTCAGAATGCATTTCATGACCTTCTATCATCGCGGATTTCACAGGTTTAAATGTTCCTGCTCCTACATGAAGTGTAAGCTCCTCACAATCAATACCATGATCCACCAGATCAGCCAGCACTTTATCTGTAAAATGAAGTCCCGCCGTAGGGGCAGCCACAGATCCCTTGATTTTAGAATACACTGTCTGATATGTCTTCTTATCACTATCTTGCGTTTCACGATTCAAATATGGAGGGATAGGCAATTCTCCTATACAATCTATAATCTCTGCAAAAGTTATGTTATTGTCATTCCAATCAAAATCTATCAACAATCCCGTACCATAAGAGCCATGCAATGTTGCTTTAAATTGAATATCTTTTCCAGAAATATTAAACTCCCTTACAAGCGGTCCGGTTTTCCATTTTTTCAGATTACCGACAAGACAAGACCAAGAACAATGTCCTGTTGTTTGAAACATTTGTTCATAATCAGATGGTTCTGCTGGCTCCAACAAGAAAATCTCAATCAGGGCACCTGTTTCCTTATGAAAATGCATTCTTGCCTGTATAACTTTCGTATTATTGAATATCATCAACGAATTTGACGGCAAATATTTTGATAAATTATAGAATACATCCTCAGAAACTTCACCATGTTTATATATAAGCAATTTGCTGTGATCTCTTTCTTTCACAGGAAATTTTGCTATCCGGTCCTCCGGAAGGGGATAATTAAAGTCTTTAATATAAATATGTTTTGTATCCATACAATTAAAAATAAATTATAACAGACTTGAATATTGCATATAGTAACGTTAAAAACATTACCAATATTACAAAATCTATATCGTTTTTATCATATCCACTTATAGTATATTGCGTCGAAACATAAGTTATTTTAGGGGCAATTCTTTCATAAACAAAAGAATACAACCTTGAGCCAATTAATCCAACAAGTCCGCCCCAAATAAGCCCGACAGCAATATCGCTTGGATAATGCACACCAAGATATAACCTTGTGTAACAATTAACCAATGACCATAATATTAATGTTATACTCAATAATCTACTTCTGATTAGCATTATAAAGAATATCGCTATAGAGAAAGTATTGGCAGCATGTGATGAGAAGAAACTATACCCGGTCGCACGAAAGCCATTTGCTAAAGTAATATATCCCCCAAATACAGGATCATTGCACGGTCGCTCTCTCCCAACAAGAGGTTTTACTATAAGGTCTGACATTCCACCTGACAAAAGAATACAAAATGCCACACACCCTACAACCAAAAATATCTGACTCATTGTTTCATTATTTTTTACAACTAAAAACAATAAAGCCAAATATAAAGGTATCCATGTAAAACCTGATGTTAACACAATTATCAGATTATCCATAAACACAGAATTGCTGCCATTCAACAATAACAGCAAATTCTGATCTATATTAACAAGTGCATTAACATCCATTATTATTACATAATATTTTATATTTCCTCAATCTGAGTTTTCCTAACCCATCCGTCTCTGCCATCAGATAATTCAATATGACGCCAATCACTCATTGTCTTATCAATGATTCTGACTTTAGTTCCCTCGTGTAAAACAAAAGAATCAGTACCTGTATTGACAGGAGTTTTCTTTACGCTTATTGTTGAGGCTACGACAATTGCATCATTACGATTCTCAAATTGCGCTTTTTGTTGATAAGCAAAAACATTGCTCAATACAAACAACACCAAAAATGATATCGCTCCATAGAAACCTATCTTGCGCAGCATAATTCTATTTCCAAATAGAAACAATAACATGAGAACCAAAGCGATAAGTACAGATAAGACTGAAAATATCGCCCAGGTATCCACACTCACAAGATTTACCAATGATTTGTACCAAGTAACAAAAAACATGTCACTGTTTGGCATCAATCTATCAATGGTTTTATTCCGCACAAACTGGAGATTGAACAATATATCACTGTTTCCCGGAGAAAGTCTTAATGCTCTCTCGTATGCAACTATTGCTTTAGTGTTATCTCCTGTCCTATAATAAGCATTACCCAGATTATAATATAAATCTGAACTTACACCAGTCTTCAACAGTTCGTTGTATCCGATTATAGCCTGTTGATAGTTACCTTTTGAATACTCCTCGTCCACCTGTTCCTTTGTTACCGCAGACATGGCAAGTGGACAAAACAACAGCAACATAAGCAAGATAACAGCCTTATCAGACTTTTTCTTATTTTTCAATGTCTTCAAAGAATCCTCTATATCCATTATTGCATTTATAGCGCTATTATAAGTCTTATCCATATTTCCAGCAACATCACCTGGGGCATAACGTTCAAATTCACACTCATCAAGTGCACTCATAAATTTATTTATTGTATCATCCTTGATTCCATTGTCTCCCAACTTTCCGGAAATATTATCTCTTGAGAGTTGTTCTACAGGCATATTCAGCTTATCACTAACGTAGCCCCATAAAGCTCTAAGAACCTCATCATAAAATTCGTTCTGTTTTCCGGCTTTCATGAGTTTTTCCGCATTTCTCAATCTCTTTACTGCGATTTTATTGGCTCTGCGACCTTTCATTTTTACAATATCCGCATTATCAATAGCCCGTTTACGGAAAATAATCAACAGAATAACAAACAATATTATCAGACACATGATACTTACCCAATACGAAGCAGAACCATAAAAGAATTCTCCGGTATTACGTAACGATGTATTACCTGTCTTTATTCCCCGAATATCGTTTTCTTCATCGGAATAATCTACCATACTACCGCCGTGTCCAGATCCTTTTGCCACACTAATATCTATAGACTGAGTTTTCACTGTCTTATAAGACTTCTCATTCAAATCATAATATGTAAAACTTATTGGCGGGATGACATATCTTCCTTGATTACGCGGCACAACAAGGAAATCATAGATTATACTACCCTCAATACCTTTTGTCGTAAGTTTCGTCTTATCTGTCACTTTTGGATCATACTTGTCAAAATCCTTAGGGAACGTAACATTCGGCTGTTTCAATAATTTCATATTACCGACGCCACTAACAACAACTCTCAAAGTCAAAGGATCTCCGGCCTTAACATTCTTATTATCTGCTTTAGCTGAGATACTAAAAGATCCTACTCCCCCAGAGAATCCGACAGGTTTCTGTGGCAGAGGATCAACTTGTATATCTATTGCAGGAGCAACTATATCACGTTTCACTTCCACATATCCGGAACCGCCATTGAAAAATGCCTCAAAAGGATCAACATTCTGATTCTGCTGCACCACAACGCCCTTAAAGGTTATGCTTGGTATCTTAAGTTTACCAGTCATCTGCGGATACATGACATATTGACTCCATGTCACACATCGATAATTTATACCATTAACCTTTTCTATGTGATAACTTTTCTGAAGTGGTAACTTTACTTCTTGTGTATGAAAGCCTGTCAAATCCGGCATTTTCCCATCTAACGATGTCAGATCAACCAACGTATATACCTTATAAGTCAGCAAGATTGGCTCCTGTTCATATACGCGTTTTTTATTTGCACTAACCTTTACAAAAAGATCTTTTCCACTTATACGTGAACCGGCAGATCTCATTGGCTCACTATCATCGTGCATACGCGGCGCTCCGCCAGTACCGGCAGAAGAACCACTGACCGTAATATTAATTGCTCTTGATGTGATAGTTTTACCGCCAATCTTCGCATGCGCCGGTGATATCTTATAAGAACCTTTCTTTTCAGCATATAACGTGTATGTAAATGTTATGGATGAAGTGCTGCTTGTCCGGCCATTTATCATTTGAATGCTTCTTTGTACAGACTGATATGGTCCAGCTATGACTTCTATTCCTGCTGGAATATTTCCAGCCCTGAAATCATTGACATCCTGAGTATTTACTGTATATGCAATTCTGAAATTCTCACCAACCGCAACCCTCGACGGAGCGGATACTGATATAGACTGCGAATACACCTTGCATACACTCAGTAACATTACACATAATAAGAAATATAATTTCGTAGTTCTCATAATGAAATAAATATCATAAATGACGATGTTCTACCAATTTTTCTCCAATTTTCTTGAACGCGAATGGCGAGACTCATCCTGCATTCTCTTTTTCGTTTCTTTCTCAGCCTGCATTGCAGCATTAAGCAATTGTTCAGCATTATCCTTACTCATCTGCTCTTGTTTTTGCTGATTCTTTTGCTGCTGCTGATTCTTTTGCTTTTGCTGTTTCTCTTTATTATTCTTATTTTGCTTATCGTCTTTATTTTTATTTTGCTGAGGTTTATTATTCTGTTTCTTTTGTTGTCTTTTACATAATGCAAGATTATACCGGGTCTCGTTATCATTAGGATTATTTCGGAGACTTTCCTTATACGCCGATATGGCTTCTCCGAACATCTTCCTATTCTGACAGATGACTCCTATATTATGAAATATCTTTGCCTTTCGCATAGGACTCTTCTCCACTCTTGCAGCTTTCTGATATTCCTCCACTGCAGCCGAGTCTTTTTGCTGCATCATCAATGCACAGCCAAGATTATACAAAGCCTGTGAATTATCAGGATTTACAGCTACTGATTTCCTGTATTCAGCTTCAGCCTTTGAATATTCCTGCATTCTATATAATTTGTTTCCTGAGCGGATGAATTGTCTGTCCGCCTGAGCCGATGCATCTACTAAACAAATAGATATAAAGAATAATAATATTATATATCTGTTCATTATTTCTTCCTCCTGAATAAACGTACGTTCTTAAGAAGTGGATTCTTTGCCTCAAGAATACATACTTCTGCTATAAGCAACAACAACACAAGAATTCCAAAAGCCTGGAACTGTTCGTCATACTCACTATAAACAACACTCTGTGTAGTACCCTTCTGCAACTTTGCAATCTCAGAATTCAACTTTTCCTGAGCCTCGCTTGTATTATCGACATGAATATACGTGCCATTTCCTGCCTGCGCAACTTCTTGACACATCTGCTCGTTAAGGGCTGTCATTACTGTTTTTCCTGATGCATCTGTAAGATAGCCATTACCCATCGGTATTGGAGCACCGGTAGTGCTGCCCACCCCGAGAATGAAAACATTGATGCCTTTCTTTTTGGCTTCTTTTGCAGCCTCCAAGGCACCACCTTCATGGTCTTCACCATCTGTTATGACAATTATAGCACGTCCTATTTTCTCCTGCTGGCTAAAACTATTCATAGCAAGCCTTATCGCGCGTGCCAAGTCTGTTCCCTGCGTAGAAATAAGCGATGGCTCCATATCCTGCAAAAACATCTTTGCAGATACATAATCATTAGTTATAGGAAGTTGCACAAACGCTTCTCCAGCAAAAACTATAAGTCCTATCTTATCTTCTGTAAAATTATCAATAAGATTTTCGACAAGCAATTTGCTTTTCTCCAATCTTGACGGGACCACATCTTCAGCAAGCATGGAGTTACTTATATCCACGGCAATTATAGTTTCTATTCCACTGCGACTCTCATTCGATATCTTTGTACCTGTCTGAGGACGGGCCAACATTATAACAACAAGAGCCAATGCGATAAGACTAAGCATGAATTTCACCGTAGGCCTGTACTTTGAAACATCTGGCATCAGTTCTCTAACGAGAGACATATCACCGAATTTTTTCAACTTAGCCTTTCTACGCATATATGTGAAATAGCGTAATAGCAATAATACCGGCACTAACAATAAAAGCCAGAGATATATAGGATCCTCAAATCTGAACATTTGTCTTAATTTTTATGGTATTCTTCTTAATACCGTCGTTCTAATTAATATATCACACAGCAACACAATAAACAATGCAAGAGCAAATGGCTGGTATGCCTCATATCTCTTTGAGAATTTCTTAACATCCATTTTTGTCTTCTCAAGCTTGTCTATATCATTATATATCTGCTGCAGTTCACGATTATTGGTCGCTCTGTAAGAATTTCCATCCGTCGTCGATGCAATGTCGGTCAAGGTTTTAAAATCAATCTCGACAGGAATCTTAATATACTGTATTCCACCTGCAACCGGCATTGGGTATGGAGCGACCTTATTTGTACCAACTCCAATGGTATATACTCTTATCCCGAATTTCTTTGCTATCTGTGCACTGGTCATAGGAGAGATATCCCCCATATTATTACTACCGTCAGTAAGAAGAATTATGACTTTACTTTTTGCCTTGGAATCCTTAAGTCTGGAAACAGCATTCGCCAAGCCCATACCGATTGCTGTTCCATCAGCAATTATTCCGCGCGATGCAATGTCTGTACGCACAGATTGCAACATATTAAGCAATGAGGCATGATCCGTGGTCATAGGACACTGAGTGAATGATTCTCCGGCAAATATTGTCAAGCCGATATTATCGTCGGGTCGTCCTGCAATGAACTCAGCAGCAACATTCTTGGCTGCCTCAATACGGTTTGGCTTTAAATCCTCTGCAAGCATGGAAGTAGAAACGTCCATGACAAGCATTATATCAATACCTTCTACTGATTTGCTTCCCCACGAGTTATGCGTTTGTGGGCGTGCCAATACACATACAAGCAATACAAAAGCAACACATCTAAGCAACATTGGCACATGAATCATTCTCACACGCCAACTTCCTCCGACATAACGATAAGCCTCTGTATCGCTCATCCGCAATGTCGGCTCGCTTTTTTTCTTATATAGGAAATACCACAATATATATGGTATCAACAATATAAGCAAGAGAAAATATTCTTTATTTACAAATTCCATTTTTCTTCCCTTATACCATCAACAGATATACTTTATAAGCTACAAGACATATCATAGCAAGAGCGACAACCGATGCTACTGCGATAAGCGCCTTTATCACAATACGATTCTGACGCGTCTTAATATCGTTCTCTGTCAATTTCGGAACAATCTTCTCTTCAGTAGGCTGATTCTCTATCTTTGTCTGGTCTATGAAGTTTATAGCATTAACCAAGTTCATATCGTTCTCATTAAGAAGAGTTGAATACTTAGCAAACTTCACAAGGTCCGCAGTATAGAAAAGTTCTTTCAATTCGTCAAGCATCTTCTGGTCGCCTGTTTCGTGCAATCTGTCGAGTATCTCGGCACTGGTCATCTCCATCGCATTGAAACCGAAGCGCTCTTTGATATACTGCCTTAAAGCATCAGTAAGCTGTGTGTAATATTCCTTTTGGTTCTCAGAAGAGTTCATCTTCTCCTTGCGGAGTTTCTCGATAACATTCAAAGCCTTCTGATGTGGCAAAACCTTCTTTATTACACGGATACGAACTATCACCGGTTTGTTCTGTTTAAGACATACAGCAAGATAGCAACACAATATGCACAACAACAATACGACGACACTCATCCAGAAGATTCCACTCCACTCTGCCCACTCAAATGGATTATCCTGCACATCTTTCGGAGGAAAGAATTTGTCAAGATGCAAGGTATCCACTTCCACCGGAAGCACCTTCAGTGCAAGCTGGTTGGCAGTATATGTCTTACCGTCAACCTTTACTTTCATTCCAGGTATAGCATACAGTTTCTCATCAAAACTTGTAAGAGTAAAAGTTTTAGAAACTGTCATCATATCATTGTCAATCAATGAAGTATCTGCATCAGTCGCCCCTAAGACTTCCACACCGGGAGTAAGGAACTGGGCACGTTCGAATGTAGGATATACAATCTTTGCACCACGATCGGCCGTAACGTCAACAGTCAATTTCGCCTGCTGTCCTATGAAAATCTCTATAGAATCAATTGCCGCCTTAACATACACCCTTCCAGATTTGGCATGGAGTGCAACAGGCAGCATCAATATTATTATAATAAGAAACTTCTTCAATGTCTTAACCTTATTTCAAATATCATCTGTTTCGTTTGGCAAATAATGCCATCATCGATTTGACATAATCCTCATCCGTAGCTACCGACATCCAGTCAACCTTGCTCTTTGCAAAAGTCTCACTCAATACAGCTTGACGATGAAGCCAATAATTCGTATGGGCCGTACGGAGCTTAGCCGAACTGGTGTCTATATACATTTCATGTCCGCTTTCTGCGTCACGAACCTTCATAAGCCCAATGTTAGGCAATGTCTTTGCACGTTTGTCATAAATCTGGATTGCCATGATATCGTGTTTGCGGTTTGCAATCTCAAGCTCTTGCGACATATCCTTCTGATTATAAAAATCGCTCAAGAGGAACGCCGTACAACGTCTTTTTATAACACGTGTAAGATAAGCGACAGCCATACCCACATCTGTCTTCTTACTCTGCGGATGGAAATCCAACATCTCACGTATGATATACAGTATGTGTTTACGGCCTTTCTGAGGAGGTATGTATTTCTCTATTCTGTCAGAGAAAAATATAACCCCTATTTTATCGTTATTCTGTATTGCACTGAAGGCCAGCGTCGCGGCAATCTCCGTAGCCATATCACACTTCATCTGGTGTGATGTACCGAAATCCAACGAACCGGAAACATCAATAAGGAGCATAACCGTAAGTTCGCGTTCCTCTTCATATACCTTCACAAAAGGTTTGCGGAATCGAGCTGTCACGTTCCAGTCGATGTCACGCACATCGTCGCCGAACTGGTATTCACGGACTTCGGCAAAAGCCATGCCTCGCCCTTTAAACGCGGAATGATACTGGCCGGCAAATATATTTTGGCTCAGTCCCCGCGTCTTTATTTCAATTTTACGAACTTTCTTTAATATATCAGATGTCTCCACCACAATATTGTTTTTAAATCACCTTACAAATGTGAGTATTATGGCACTTCCACCTTGTTTACAATTTTAGAAACGATCTCCTCTGCCGAGACATTGCTTGCCTCTGCCTCATAAGAAAGACCTATGCGGTGACGCATAACATCATGGGCCACAGCACGTACATCCTCAGGAACGACATATCCACGATGCTTTATGAATGCATAAGCACGCGATGCCTTTGCCAGATTTATGCTGGCACGTGGTGAGCCACCAAATGTTATCATATTTTTGAGTTCCGGCAGGCCATAACGCTCCGGATATCTTGATGCGAATACAATATCCGCAATATATTGTTCTATTTTCTCGTCAAGATATACCTCATTTACGATTGTCCTTGCCTTGAGTATTTCTTCAGCTGTTGTAACAGGACGAACAGTCTGATGTTCGCCACTGATGTTTGAGCGTATGATAAGTTTCTCTTCCTCAAGCGTAGGATAGTCTATAATAACCTTCAACATGAAACGGTCTACCTGTGCTTCCGGAAGCTGATATGTACCTTCCTGCTCTATAGGGTTCTGCGTAGCCATTACCATGAACGGATCAGGCAGGGCGAATGTCTGGTCTCCGATTGTAACCTGATGCTCCTGCATTGCTTCGAGAAGTGCGCTCTGCACCTTTGCCGGGGCACGGTTGATTTCATCTGCCAATACGAAATTCGCGAATACAGGACCTTTCTTCACGTGGAATTTCTCGTCCTTCTGTGAATATATCAGCGTACCGACCACATCTGCCGGCAGCAAGTCTGGAGTGAACTGTATTCTGCTGTAATCAGCATCGATAAGCTGTGAAAGCGTCTTGATGGCCAATGTCTTAGCCAGTCCTGGTACACCTTCCAACAATATATGTCCGTCGCTGAGCAATGATATCAGCAACGAGTCAATAAGATGTTTCTGTCCTACAATTACGCGGTTCATTCCTGTAACCAGATTGGTTACAAATCCGCTCTGCTGTTCTATCCGGATATTAAGCTCACGAATATCAATAGATTCTGCCATATTATATTGTATTAATTTTAGCGCAAAATTACAATATTAATCAGAGAGAGGCGAATGATGCGCTCTAAATTATATTAAAAAAGGTCAGAAATACAGCATATATAATTAACAAAAGAAGGAATTTGAGCGGGCTCAAACATCTTATTTAACGTGAGTTCGACGAATTCAAAACAAAGCGAGCTGTGTGTCAATA
>ENA-OOXM01001004-OOXM01001004.1-human-gut-metagenome-genome-assembly--contig:-NODE-1004-length-22788-cov-7.211411_pt1 | contig 22788 bp, 18 predicted proteins | sample MGYA00241589_ERZ501347 | MGnify/ENA primary metagenome ERZ501347 (study PRJEB25962, sample SAMEA2042832) | human gut metagenome | biome: human gut; feature: human-associated habitat; material: faeces...
ACCGCTATTTTATCAGCAGCCTCGGGGACGCGTCGCCCCCAAGTGAGGACGCGTTCATTTCTGTCTCTTCGATAAATTGCAGTTTTTAGGCCATTAACTTTGCGTTTTTATGCGTTTGCACTAACTTTGCCGTGAAAAGTTACAAATCAATGCGCACCACACGCAGTATACTATATATTATAGGAGTGCTCGTCATCACTATGGTGGCGAGCCTAAAGGCGTTTGCGCAACAAGACCCGTCCCTATCTCACTACTGGCTGATCGAACCGCAGTTCAATCCAGCCACGGTGGGACGCTCGCCACAACTCAGCATTACGGCTGCCATGCAAACGCACGCTATGGGCTACGAAGACGGCGGTAGCACGATGTATGCAGGAGCTGATATGGCCTTTCAATTGGGCAAGACGCGCCATGGCGTGGGAGCTATCTTCCAAAACGACGCAATTGGCCTCTTCTCGCACCAACGCTTCACACTGCAATATGCATATCACTTTAAGCTATGGGGGGGAACCTTCAGTATAGGTGCCGAGGCCGATATGCTGAACGAGACCTTAAAAGGTTCAAAGGCCGACTTGGGCGATGCCAACGATCCAGCTTTCCCCACGACCGACATCTCTGGATCAAAGTTTGATGCCTCGGTAGGCCTTTATTATGCCCACCGGCGTTGGAGTGTGGGTGTAGCTATGCAACACATCACGGCTCCTACCGTCACTTTGGGCGAAACGAACGAATATCGTGTAAAATCTTTATATAATTTGACGGGTGCATACAATATTCCGCTCCGTCATACGTTTTATACTATAACGCCCTCTGCACTCTTGCGCTACGACGGTTCAGCCTTCCGCGCTGACATCACACTGCGTGCGCAGTATGCACACGAGAAACGACAACTTTACTTTGGCTTAGGCTACAGTCCGCAACACTCCGTTACAGGGTTCGTAGGCGGCCGTTTCCACGGCATTGACCTCGGCTACTCTTACGAGGCCAACACCTCAGGCATGGGACTTGGCGCTGGCCAACACGAAATCACCCTCGGCTACCGACTCGACCTCAACCTCACCAAACGTGGAAAGAACGTTCATCGGAGCGTGAGATGGCTATAGCTTGGGCAATGTGCAAATGTGAGAATGTGCAAATGTGCAAATTGTCGCCTTTGTATAATTGAGTTTTCACATTCTATCCATTAGGCATATTGCAAAAAAAACGCAGCAAGTAAATGCGACCATTTGCACATTTGCACATTCGCACATTTGCACATTAACCACGCATTTGCACATTAGCATATTAGCACATTAACTGAATGAAACATACCATTATATACATATTAGCAACGCTGGCCACATGCGGACTATTAGGTTCGTGTATGGGAAGCAATAAGGCCATGATGAGCGGCGGCGAAGTGACTGGCGCTCGCGCAGCCTCGTTTACCGAACCTACGCCCTATGGCATGGTAGAGATAAAGCGCGGTTTCCTTAAAGTAGGCCTTGAACAGAATGACTCGCTTTGGGGCACCGTGACACCACAGAAGGAAATATCTGTGGACGGATTTTGGATGGACCAAAGCGAAGTGACGAACGCCATGTACCGCCAGTTCGTGGAATGGGTACGTGATTCAATCATTCGCGAACGCTTGGCCGACCCTCAATATGGTGGCGACGAGACGTATAAGATTGAAGTGGACAGAAACGGCGACCCCGTTACGCCTCACCTCAATTGGAGTAAACCCTTGCCTCGCAAACCGACTGAGGACCAAGAGCGCGCTATCAATAGTGTGTACTACACGCACCCCATTGACGGCACTCGAATGATCGACACAAAGCAGCTCAACTATCGTTACGAGATATTCGACTACGAGAAGGCTGCCTTGCGCAAGTATCGCCTCGACCCCAAAGAGCGTTCACTCAATACCGACCGCCCTATCGACCCCGATGAAGTGGTCATGATATCGAAAGATACGGCTTACATCGACGATAACGGTGAGATTGTGCGTCAGACCATCGAACGTCCTTTGTCAAGCCTTTACGACTTCTTGAACACGTACATCGTGCCCGTCTATCCTGACACAACGGTGTGGGTAAACGACTTTACGAATGCTAACAACGAGCAGTACATGAAGCTTTACTTCTCGTCAGCCAACTATAATGACTACCCCGTAGTGGGCGTAACGTGGGAACAGGCTCAAGCCTTCTGCGCTTGGCGTACTAACTACCTGCTCAAGGGACTTGGCGCACAGGCGCGCTACATTCAACGCTATCGCCTACCGACTGAGATAGAGTGGGAATACGCGGCCCGTGGCAAGGAAGGTAACCCTTATCCTTGGGAAGGCATCGAGGCGAAGAGCAAAGAGGGCTGTTTCTATGCCAACTTTAAGCCTGACCGCGGCAACTATACGGACGACGGCAACCTTATCACCTCACGCGTAGGCATCTATGGTGCCAACTCTAACGGACTCTTCGACATGGCGGGCAACGTGGCTGAATGGACCAGTACGGTCTACACCGAAGCCGGTGTTGACGCAATGGCCGACCTCAACCCGCAACTCTCGTACAACGCGGCCTTGGAAGACCCCTACGTATTGAAGCGCAAGAGCGTGCGTGGCGGTTCGTGGAAGGACCCTATGTCGTACATTCGTTCGGCTTGGCGCACGTGGGAATATCAGAACCAACCCCGTTCGTTCATCGGTTTCCGCTGCGTTCGCTCTAAGGCTAACACGGTGAGCGCTACGAGCAACGGAAAGAAGAAGAAATGAATTCTTTAATAGTTAACGACTTTTTGGGTTAACGAGTTGACGAGTTAACAAGGAAGTTACCAGTTACTTGTCAACAAAAAAAGGAAAGGAAATGAGCAAAATAAATATAGTCGTCCGCTTGCAACATTGGATGGACAGTGTGCCAGGACAAACGTTTTTGAATTACGCCTATTCATGGGGTGCCTCAATCGTAATTTTGGGTGCCCTGTTCAAATTGACCCACTTGCCGGGCGGCAACTTTATGTTGTTCATTGGTATGGGTACGGAGGTTGTCGTGTTCTTCCTCTCGGCCTTCGATCGTCCCTTCGACAAAGAAGAGATTGGCAAAGAATTGCCTCATGACGTTGAGACTGACGAACAGATAGCCGAACGTCTCGGACTCAACGACGATGATGATGATGAGGAGGAAGAAGAAGAGAACATCGTTGAAAACGCGCAACCTGCACCAAGCACAACAAGCACAACGAGCGCACAACCTGCGCCACAAATGCAAAGCGCTCCCGCTCAGCCTACCATTATCATTGGCACAGCAGTTAGTGGACAGGCCTCTGATATGCGTAGCGAAGGCGCAGCCGCAGCCCCAAATGCTACCACGACTGCTCCACAGCAGCCCTCAGCCGCAGCCCCCACAGAACAGGCTACAAGCCAACGCAGCGAAACTGAAGCCGCACAAGCTGCCATTGCCGCTGCTACGCCAGCTGGTGCCGTGCCATTCGATGCGGAGGCCAAGCGTTTGGCCGAAATCATACGTTTGGCCAATGACGAGTTGTTACGTCGCGCACAGGCTGCCCTCTCACCCGAAATGGAGGAAGCTACACAAGAGTACATTGCGAAGCTCCGCACCTTGGCCGAAACCTTCCAGAAGGTGGACGAACAGAGCGCTCGTTTGGCGCACGATAGCGAGGAGATGGCGAACCTCAACCGCACTCTCACGGCTATTAACAAGACCTACGACCTCCACTTCCAAAGCATCAGCAAGCAGGTGGGCGTTATTGAACAAATCAATGACGAAACACGCCAGTTGGCCAAACGCATTGAAGAGCTCAATGCCGTCTATGGCCGCATGATTGATGCACTGAAGAAAACAAGCGGACAGTGATTTAATGTGAGAATGCTTGGTTAATGTGCAAATGCTTGGTTAATATGCAAATGTGAGAATGTGCAAATTGTCGCCTTTGCATAACTGAGCATTTGCACGCAATGAAGCGCAGCAATTTAAAGCGACAATTTGCACATTCGCACATTTGCACATTGACCACGCATTTGCACATTGACCACGCATTTGCACATTCGCACATTAACTTAAACGCAGCAAATAAAGGCGACCATTTGCACATTTGCACATTTGCACATTATCATAGACAGCTATGTCAGTAAAAAAACGACCCGTATCTCCCCGCCAAAAGATGATCAACTTGATGTACATCGTGTTGATGGCTATGTTGGCGCTAAACGTTTCGAGTGATGTGTTGAAAGGCTTCTCGCTCATAGGCGATAGCCTCAAGCGCACCACAGGCAACGCGATGAAGGAGAATGCGGCACTCTATGCCGACTTTGAGTCGGCCTATAAGGCTAATCCTACGAAGGTAAAGCCGTGGTACGACAAGGCCATGGAAGTGAAGCGCATGAGCGACTCTCTCTATACCCTTGCTGGCGACCTGCGTCTTGCCATTGCTCGCGAGGCAGACGGCAAGGATGCCGACCCCGACAACCTGCAAAATAAGGAAGACCTCGAAGGCTCTAACCGCATTATGTTAGCCCCAGCTCGTGGCAAGGGCAAGCAACTCTACGATGCGATAAACAACTTCCGTACACGTATTCTCGCGCTCGTAACCGACCCACGCCAACGTGCTATCATTGCTTCCAACCTCAGCACCGACGTGCCCAAGAGTGAAGACAATGTGGGCAAGAATTGGCAACAGTATATGTTTGAGGAGATGCCCTCTATCGCTGCCGTAACGATGTTGGCCAAGTTGCAGAGCGACGTGCGCAAGGCTGAGAATGAAGTCATTCACGATCTCTTGGCCAATATCGACGTAAAGGACATTCGCGTTAATCAGATTAATGCCTACGTTTCGGCCGAAGCTACCACGCTCTACCCTGGCGACCAATTCCGCTCGAAGATATTTATGGCAGCGGTCGATACCACCCAACGTCCTGAAATCTACGTCAACGGCCGACGCATCAGTGCCGACGGTTCGTATAACTTCACCGTGGGCGGACCGGGTCAGTACTCCTTCTCAGGCTACATCTTAATGCCCAACGCTGCGGGCGACATGATACGTCGTGAGTTTACGCAACGTTACAACGTTATCGCTCCTCCTACGGGCGCTACCGTAGCAGCCGACCTCATGAACGTACTCTATGCAGGCTTCAACAACCCCATCAGCGTAACGGCCGCAGGCGGCAACGCGGGGGTTCACCTTACCATGACAGGCGGTACGCTTACTCAGACAGGACCGGGCAAGTATACAGCACGCCCCTCGAAAGTGGGCGAGAACGTCACCTTCACCGTGAGTGGCACCGTAAACGGCAAACCGCAGAACATGGGTTCGTTCACCTTCCAAGTACGCAAGTTGCCCGATCCAACGGCCTTTATCCGAGTAGGCACCGACCGCTTCCGCGGTGGCCGCATCGCCAAGGGCACTATCATTGGTGCTGCTGGCATGGGCGCTGCCATTGACGACGGACTGCTCAACATTCCGTTCAAGGTATTGAGTTTCGAGACCGTCTTTGCCGACCGCATGGGCAACTTCCGTCCTGAACCCTCAGCAGGAGCCAACTTTACCGAAAACCAACGCAACCTCATGCGCGAGCTACGTCGTGGTCAGCGCTTCTACATATCAAAAGTGCGCGCCATCGGTCCCGACGGCATCACGCGCAACCTGAATGGTAGCCTTGAGGTGATTGTGAACTAACATTAATGTGTAAATGCTTGGTTAATGTGCAAATGTGAGAATGTGCAAATGTGCAAATTGTCGCCTTTGTATAACTGAGCATTTGCAAGCAATAAAGCGCAGCAAATTAAAGCGACCATTTGCACATTTGCACATTGACCACGCATTTACACATTAGCACATTGACCACGCATTAGCACATTAGCATATTGACCCCAATTAAATATGAAACGTATCCTTCTACTCCTTATATTGGCCACGGGCTGCCTCGCTGAGAGTCATGCCCAACCACCTCGTCGCCGTGCCGAACAGCAGCAAAGACAAGAGCAACAGCTCAATGCGCCACAAGGCTCGTCTTACCGCGAGTTTCCTACGGCACAGAACATGCCCTCCGATGCTGCATGGCGGCGCGACCTCTATCGCACCATCGACCTCACCAAAGAGGCCAATGCCGTGCTCTACTACCCCACTACGCCACAAGACGGACGCGAGAATCTCTTCACTTACCTCTTCAAACTCCTCTTGCGTAAGCAAATCAAGGCTTATGACTATAAGCTCGATGGCAACGAGAACTTCTCGGCAAAGAATGAGGTGACGGCTAAGCAACTCATGGATCGTTATCACATCTTCTACGAGTCGAAGGGTGACAAAGTGCGCGTCAATGATGCCGACATACCCTCTGACGAAGTGAAGGCTTACTTTATTAAAGAGAGTACCTACTACGACCAACACACCGCGACCTTCCGTAGCCAAGTGACAGCTATCTGCCCCGTGCTCAAGCGTGGCGATACTGACTTTGGTGGCGAACTGGCGCAGTACCCAATGTTTTGGGTAAAGATGTCTGACATCGCGCCTTACCTTGGCAAACTCATGCTCATGGGTTCGTCGCTCAACAACGCAGCTATGATGTCGGCCGACGACTTCTTCACCATGAAGTGTTACCAAGGCGACATCTATAAGTCGGTCAACCTGCAAGACCGCCTTCTCTCAAACTATTGCACCGACGACTCTGCCATGGTACGCGAACAGAAGCGCATTGAGAAGCAATTGGTCGACGTACAAGAGCACATCTATGGCCGCGACAGTCTCTATTATGCTAAGCTCCGTGCCGACTCTATCGCACAGGCCGAGGCCGACTCTATCGCTGCAGCTGGCAAGGCTGCCCACCGCCGCACCACTGCCCGCCGTACCTCAACGCCTTCGCGTCGCACCTCAAGCAGAACCACCAAAGTGAGTGCCGCCAAGACGAAAGTCACCAAGACGAAAGCTCCCAAACAGAAGGCTACCAGAGCCAGATCGGCAAGCGGTGGACTCAGCGTGCGTCGTCAGAGACACTAATTTAGTACACCAATCTCCATTATGCGAACTCTTGACAATCAACCCCTCAGTCTACAAACGGACGTTTTCGACCGCCTCTTCTCTGAAGCTGAAATAGCTCGCTTTAACAAAGAGGACATAAAAGAATACGAAGATATTCTTAAAGCATACCTAGACATCAAAATTCCTATTGAGACTGCAAAGGAAGAAGAATTTGCAAAAGGATATGCAGAAGGATTTGTAGAAGGATTTAAACAAGGTATTGCAAAAGGTGAGCAAAAGATTGTACAAGCGATGATACAACAAGGCTGTGATGTTGACTTCATCTCAAAAGTTACAGGCATCTCTACTGATACGATAACGGCCTATCTCGAACGTCAATAACTTCTCCTACAAAAACCGAAACAGATAAAACGAGAAAGGAAACAAACAGAATATAGTTTGTTTCCTTTCTCGTTCAATTATTCTATATACGTTCTCACATTAGCACATTAACACATTAGCTCATTAACACATTAGCTCATTAGCACATTAACACATTAGCACATTCTCCCCCATGCATCTCGTAATAGACTCAAAAATACCCTTCATACGTGGCTATGCCGAACAACTTGGCACTTGCACCTACCTACCTGGAGCAGAAATTACAGCCTCCGACGTGCGCGAGGCTGATGCCCTTATCATTCGCACGCGCACACACTGCAATCGTGCTTTGCTCGAAGGCTCGCGTGTACAATTTATTGCCACGGCCACGATTGGTTACGACCATATCGACACCGACTATCTGAAGGAAGCAGGCATTGCGTGGACCAACTGCCCCGGTTGCAATGCACGCAGTGTAGCACAATATGTGGAGTCGGCCTTACTCTTACTCGCAGCCCACGGCTGTTGGGACGAACAACGCACGCGCTCTCTGGCCTCAGCCCTCGTCTGCGCTACAGACCTTGATCGTAGCGTGTTTCAGCATCTAACGCTCGGCATTGTGGGCGTAGGCCACGTAGGAAAGGAAGTACTGCGCATGGCCGAGCGTCTCGGCTTTCGTCAAATCTTGCTCTGCGACCCTCCTCGTGCGGAACGCGAGGGAGACGCTGCATTCACATCGCTCACCACACTGGCACGCGAAGCTGATGTCATTACCTTCCACACTCCGCTCACGCGCCATCCCTCCCCTTATGCTACCTACCACATAGCCGATGCCGCCATCTTACAGTCACTGCGTCCCTCGGCTGTACTCATTAATAGCAGTCGTGGCGAAGTGGTGGACAATCAAGCACTACTCCACGCACTCGAACAAGGCCATCTACGCACGGCCGTTGTTGATACGTGGGAGAACGAGCCGCAGCCTCTCCCCTCACTTCTGCAACGTGTGTTCTTAGGCACACCCCACATTGCAGGCTATAGTGCCGACGGCAAGGCGAATGGCACGCGCATGGCACTCACGGCTGTAGCACATCACTTCGGACTTGATGCCACGCCTTTTGCAACCATTACCGCCCCCACGCTACCCAACGGCTACGCTTACTACCCTGAAGGCTCAGGTCACCTCCTCGCTCCCGAACTGCGTCTTTACGACCCTACGCGTGATAGCGAGGCACTAAAAAAAGCCCCTGAACTCTTTGAAAAGCTCAGAGGCGATTATCCGCTGCGACGCGAAAAATAGACTATGGCCTCTCCCCCTACCCCCTCCCCGACTGGAGAGAGGATTAGGGGGAGAGGCCATAGTTTATTTATTTATCAATTCTTTACCTCTTCTGGCAATATCGGCATAGCTCCCGCTTGGGTGCAAACGTAGGCACTTACACGGACGGCGCGAGCGTGAGCTTCGCGTATGCTCAGTCCCTCTATGAGTGAGGCTACGAGAGTACCCGTAAAGGAGTCGCCGGCACCAATCGTGTCGCTCACCTTTACGCGAGGTGTCTCCATAAAGGAGGTGCCACCTAATGGATTGTCCTCTGTAGCAGGTGTGAATATGTAACTACCGTTCTCACCACAAGTGAGGATGACCATATCAAGGTTATACTCAGTCAATAGGGTGCGGCTCTTGGCTTCGAGGTCGGTACCTTGTAGGCCAAAGAGACGAGCTACGATGACAAGTTCTTCATCATTTATCTTCAACACATTGGCGCGCTCAAGAGAGGCTGTGATAATCTCTTTGGTATAGAAATTCTGTCGCAGATTAATATCGAATATCTTGTATTGTCCCTTACCTGAAGGCACGGCATCAACAAACTTTAGTATGCTCTGGCGCGAACGTTCGCTGCGTTGTGCCAACGAACCCCAACAGACGGCTTGCGTCTCGCGTGCCAGCTGTTCCATTTCGGGCGTGAAGGGAATGTTGTCCCATGCCACGTCATCGGGGAAGTGGTAGTGAGCTACGCCCGCTTCATCAATCTGTGCCAACACGGTGCCCGTAGGTTGGGGCAAGGAGGGCATAATGGCAGTCAAATTGCGTTTGGCAAAGACTTCTCGCGTTTCGCGTCCTAAGTCGTCGTCGCCAATGGCTGATACGACGCGAACGGGAATTCCAAATTGTGATACATGAAAAGCGAAGTTGGCGGGAGCACCACCGATTTGTTTACCTGAGGGAAGCACGTCCCATAATACTTCACCCAGACCTATAACGTATTTCATTTCTTCTTTTTTATTTTTTTGAGAGGAGTAATTGAAGTCGTCTAAACTTTTCTGACGAAGATTATATTTAAACTTTTATCTCTTCTAAATTCAATCTTTACCTTTCTTTTTGACCGCTTTTTGACCTTTCATCGGTCGTGTAGCTCGCTACACTCCCTCTTCAATGCCAAAAATCGCTTCAAAAATAAAGGCAAATCTTGAACTTCATAAAAGTTTAGACGACTTCATTAGTTAACTAAGCAAGCGTCAACTATTTAATCTTAAAACAGTAAAATACCAAGTAAGCCACGGCTACGGCCATTACTACGACCGCTCCACTTTGGCTGCCGAAGGCATCGCTCATGTAGCCCATAGCGAGGGGAATAATCGTGCCACCAAAGAGGCCCATAATCATCAGTCCCGACACTTCGTTCTTCTTATCAGGACAAGCCTTGAGAGCTTGTGCAAAGGTGATAGGGAAAATGTTAGAATTACCAAATCCTACCAAGGCAACGCAAGCATAAAGTGCCCATTGACTATGCAAGCAGAGGAACCCCGCCATAGCCAACACCATCATCATTACGCTAATAATAAAGAACGAACGTTCGCTTACCTTGCGCAACAGGAAAGCCCCAATGAAGCAACCCGCTGTGCGGAAGATGAAGTAAAGGCTTGTGGCAAATCCGGCCTCGGCCAACGTTAGGCCCAAGTGCTCTTGGAGGAGTTTGGGAGCCGTTGTGTTGGTACCTACATCAATGCCTACGTGACACATGATAGAGATAAAGCAGATCAATATGAAAGGCTTATTCAATAATCGGAAGCAAGCACCAAAGCCCGAAGCTCGGTCGGCAGGTTCCTCATCAATGGGGATAGCTGAGAGCGTGAACGTGGCAAAGATAGCAATAAGCATGTAAATAGGGAAGAGTATGTGCCAACCCAGTCCGAAAGCATTGTAACTCGCGCCCCAAGAGGCAATGATAGGAGCTAAGAACGAGGCTATGGCCTTAATAAACTGGCCAAAAGTAAGCACACTCGATAGGTTGCCACCGCGTACCACGTTGCTCAACAGGGGGTTGAGCGAGGTCTGCATTATGGCATTACCAATGCCTAAGAGCGAGAAGGCAATGAGCATCAACGTATAACTCTCACCAAACAAGGGGAGCAACAGTGAGGCAAAGGTCACGACAAGGCTCACCACTACGGTGCGCTTGCGCCCTATCTTGTTCATCAATACGCCCGTAGGTACACTGAATATCAAGAACCAAAAGAATACGAGTGAAGGGAAGAGGTTGGCCTCTGTGTCAGTGAGTGAGAGGTCGGCCTTCACATAGTTCGATGCAATGCCCACGAGGTCGACAAAACCCATCGAAAAGAAGCAGAGCATCAATATGCTGATAACGATATTTTTCGATTTCATTTTCCTAATAATTAGGTTTTTAGTTTGAAGGTTATGAGCTTATAAAGTTACATCATGACGATACTAACTTTAGGGAATAGCCTGGTGATAATATTATATTTGCTTGTCAAGGCATCGAGCCTTGACAAGCAAATGTCGACGCGAGGACGCGTTTACTTTATCTTCCACACCTTAGCGTCTTTCACTTTACCTCCGAAGAAGTGGAGTGCATTATAAGGTTCAGTGGGGAATACGAGGTTGGTCATGGCTATGCGGCCACCATCGACGAAGAGTTCAACAGACGATTTATCAACGAACACTTGTACGTGGTGTGTCTCCGCCTTTACTGGCACGGGAGCCCATGTGCCCAGTGCAAAAGCATTCTTGTAGTCTACCGTAAGCGTCTTATAACGTTTCAGACTCTCAGCATTGTCGAGCTGATGAGGTTCTACCTTCTTACCAAAGTCGGTAATGCCACTCTCTGCACGATCCATTACGAAGCGTTGTGCCTTCACATCGTAGTAGAGACTCACTTTTTCGCCCTTACTATTTACCAACTCAACGCCACACTTATCAGCATTGGCAGGGGTGAGATCAAAGTCCAATTCAAGTGCTCCTTCGTTGGCGAAGTCCACCTGCTTTTCGCCTTCAAACGAACCGAGGTTCTTCTCTTCGCCACGCAAAGCGGCCGTTTCCTTTACAGGAGCTGCGCTCAGTAGGAGTTCGCCCTTATCGGCTGTGTAGAGTTTCAACTCGCGTGGCAGCGCGTTTTGTGAACGGAATTGTTGCGTCGGGGTGAGGTTTGCATACTGCCAGTTGCTCATCCACGGCATAGCGATTACGCGACCCGGCGTGTTAGAATAAGTGACCGTAGCGTAATGGTCCTTGCCCCAATCGAGCCATTTCACGTCGGTGGGCGCTGTGTCACACGTAAACTTTTGGCCGTCAAACTGTCCTACAAAGTACATCGTACCGCTACCGCCATACACAAAGCCTGGGTTAATATTGACGATCATCACCCACTTCTTGTTTTGTTCGTTGCCGTCAACGGCCATCTCGAAGAAGTCAGGACATTCAAACTGATTGGGTTGAGGTCCGTAGCCCTCGCCCCACTGGCTCAGGTACTTCCAATCCTTTAAGTTCTTCGACTCATAGAAGCGCATATTCTTGTCAGCACTGACAATCATCACCCACTTTTGCTGTGGCGCATACCAGAATACCTTCGGGTCGCGGAAGTTTTCGAGTCCGTCGAAAGCCGTCACAACAGGATTTTTCTCATACTTCGTAAAGGTGCGTCCATTGTCAAGGCTATAAGCCATGCATTGCTGCTGACGTTGGTGGCCATTAGGCAATCCTTTGTGAGAGGTGTAGAAGGCAATGATAGCATTTTTGCCCATTCCTGCCGTGTTGTTAGCGTCTACCACACACGAACCTGAGAAGATATGTCCCATCGTGTCGCGTGCAATGGCAGGTTGTTCGTGCGTCCAATGTACGAGGTCTTTTGATACAGAGTGTCCCCAATGCATATTGCCCCACTTCGAACCGTAGGGGTTATACTGGAAGTAGAGGTGGTATTCACCGTCTTTATATACAAGGCCATTGGCATCGTTCATCCAGCCATACGACGGGGTGTGGTGATAGAGTGGACGATAGGTTTCACGATTCTTCGTGTCAAACGTGTCAGATAGCTCGATGTGTTTCCAAGCCACTGCTGTTCGCGCTAAACCTTTAACTACGAGAGAGTCATCTGCAGCTCCAGCGTGGAGGGGGAAGGGCACCATATAGTCCACTTTGTTAACGGCTAAGCGCACGTCCATGGGAGTGCCATTGAGCATCACCTGAGCCTCAGGTTGTTCCTCTTCAATAGGCAAGAGCGCATACTTCGGAGCGTCTTTTATATTTACGATAGTGAGCGTATCGCTCGGTTGGTTCAACGTAAACGAACCTTTATTTGATGCGCATGAAGCCAATAGGGCTGCGCCAAAAAGTACTGATAAAGTTCTCATGGTTTTATTTTTTTTGTTGATAAAGTTTTTAGTTGACAAGTTAACGAGTTGACAAGTTAACAGGTAAGTTTGTTTTTTTAGTTGATAAGTAAATGATAACTTACTCGTTAACCCGTCAACTTGTTAACCCCAAAAAACTCGTCCACTGAATCAGAAATTAATTTTTGCTGAAAATTCCACGGTAAATGGACGAATATACGAGCCTGACAACCATGCACCGTTATACTGTGCGGCTTGATCCTTGTCTACCAACTCTGCACCAGCGATAGAGCCTTTCGCGCCCGTTTGGTTTAAGAAGTTGATAACGGTGCAGCCCAACTGCACGTGGCGGTTTACTTTCCAATCTACACCGCCAAATGTCTCCCAACGGCCATTGAAGTAGTAAGCATTCTTGATGTTGGCATACGTCTTAGAGAAGTAGCGGAACGAAGCCCAAATACGCAAGGCATCATTTTTGAGGAAGGTGTACGAAGGATCAAGTTCTACTAACACCTTCGGTATCTCCGTAACGATATTGCCTGTAGCATTAATGCCGCTCACCGTGCCGTCAGAGAAGGTTACACTCGTCTCGTACTTCTTATAAGTCGGCTTTTGATAAGTGAACAAGAAGTGGAACTCAAAGCCGCGGAATGGTTTCACTACGGCATCAGTGGTCCAACCCAACGTCTTAATATCGTAAGTCAAAGCCGATGCCTTGATGTCAGACGCATTGTTCGGGTTGATGAGGTTGAGCGTAGAGTTGTTATTCGACTTCGCAATGTATGAGAAGAGTGAGGTAAGACTCAACCAATCATTGTTGTAGTAGATACCCGCACGGCCTAAGGGAATTGCTATCTTACCTACATTCGGCATTTCGGCGGGCGCAAACGAGTTCATGGCTGGGCGTTGCGTGTTATAAGTAAAGTCGCCCGTAAAGCCAAACTGCTTCGTCACTTTATAAGTCAAGGCAGCAGTGTAAACCGTGTTGAGCCAATTGTAAGCATAATCAACTGGGGCAATCACTGTGCCGTCAGCGGCCGTAGCGCCTAAGTGATAGTTGGCAAAACGCCCTACATACTTACCCTCCGCATTGCGCACGGCAGCATTCTCGCCCTTTGAGCGTTGCCACTCTAAGCGTACACCGTAATAGAGGTTGAACTTTGGCGTGATGTCCCAATCGTGTGTGGCAAAGATAGCCAATTTGTTCTCATCACCTTTATAATACTCCGACGCATTCTGGTTAAAGTTATAATAGGCCGAGGTGCCATAATAATTCTTCTCAGCCAAGGCTGTGGGGTGATAAAGCATATTGGGCATCGCCTCTACTGTGTGGTCGTACATCGTCGTACACGAAGCGTAGTCGTTGTGGTAATGCCATTGGTTCAAACCCACGCGCCACGTCATGTTGTCATATTTACGCTTGAGTTCAGAGGTGAGGAACGTTTCATCTATCTTGCCACGGTTGAAGCACGACATGCGGCTCTGCAAATGGCCTGCGTAGGGGGTAAGTGTTCCGTCTGCGCCTTTCGTATAATAACCATCGGCCACGGTCACTTCGCTCAGCGACATAGGAGTTTGGTAGAGATACGAGCCTTGTGCGTGGTCGTACTTAAAGCGCACGTCCCACTCCAATCCATTGTCCCAACGATAGTTGTTCTGTAGTGTAAACTGATTGCCTCGGCTGGCTGTGGCATCGTAGAGTGAGGTAGTCTTTACCTCACCCGTGCGCATATCCATATAAGGAATGGTCGAAACGTTGGGCAGGTAAGAACTGGTGCCAAGGCTGAAACCGGGTATTTCCTTTACTGACCCATCACCATTATAGATAAAGGGCGCTCCCGTCGTGGCGTTTGATAGCCAGTGGGAGTTGGAGTAATGATAAATGGCTGACAAGCGGCCGCGACCTTCGTTATAGAGCTTTGTCAACGCAAATTTATAGATCTCCGTGCGGTCTTGGTACTGTGCAAAGCGCAACTTAAACGAACCTGGGTCGAAGTTCTGATAAACGCTGCCTGAATAGAACCACCCCTTACCAATGGCACCATTGAGATTGAGGTCGAACTGTTGTTTGCCAAAGTGGTTGGTGTTATAATTCAGCGTGCCGTTGAAGAATTTTGTCTTATCCGTGCCTAATTGGTCGAACGAATTGACAGCATAACCTATGTTGCCCGTCGTAATGGCCGTCTCTGATATCTTTAAGAGTCCTGTGTGAGCCAACGACCCATCACCTCTCCAGTGGGTATTTACGTTGTGAGGGTTGGAGTTAAAAACGACGGGAATTCCGTTTTCAAGCACATTGACATCGCCGCCTGGCAAGCCGATTGAAATCTCGCGAGGCCCATTTGCTGACGCTGCGTTGAGCATCACGTTGCGATTGCCCTCTTCTTTGGCAGCATTCTCTGTGGCTGTACTGTCAGCAGCTGTAACTTTTCCTTGTGCCATTGCTCCCGCGCTTATAGCAGCCATAAAGGTCAGCAAGGCTGCGCGTTGCAATTGTCTCTTTTGGTAAGTCATGGTAACTGTTGTTTTTTGTAGATCGGTGTAAAAAAGATGAGTTTCGTTAACTACCACATGGCGTGTACATTTATAATATAACCCGTCGTGAGGACTCGTTTATGCCTCTTTGCCGCGTATGATAACAAATGTGACGTGCATCACAATGTTACACCTCATGTGGTGTTTGTGCTGCAAAACTACTGATAGCCAACACTTTTGTCAAGCACAAATGTTGCATTCACTTGTAATTTTGATACATTGCAACATTAATGTTACAAAATACAACGTTATTACATCTCTCAACGTATTACCAACTGTTTTGCATGGCGTATATAGCAAAACAAGACAATAATCTTATCCTATACAAAGCAAATCTGAAGGATAAACAAACTGCGGTCTCTCCCTTTCCCCCCTCTCTGGTCGGGAAGGAAACTAAAGGGGAGAGGACGCAATTAAGCATTTTTAAATTCCAAAATTGGCATTGGTTTATCTACCGCCTTATATTTGCAGCCATAACCTTTCCACATCTTATTAACAATCTAAAACAGACAACGATTATGAAGAACTATCGCATAGAGGCCATTATCATGGCTATTGGCATGCTCATCTTAGGTTTTTTCATCTACTTAGGACTTTCGGCCTTCGCCAGCAAAGACCGTGTAGTGAGTGTACGCGGACTGGCAGAGCGTGAAGTAAAGGCCGACCACGTCATTTGGCCCATCACCTACAAGACTACTGGCAACGATCTGCAAGCTATCTATGCTAACCTTAACGCTGTGACGCCACGCATTGAGGCTTTCCTGACTCAAAATGGAGTAAAGCGCACTGATATTAGTGTAGGTGCGCCCCAGATTGTCGACCTTAAGGCTGAACGCTATTCTTCGTCAGACAATGCTACGCGCGATCGTTATAATGTAACGATCGTACTGACCGTATCAAGCAATCAAGTTGACCAAGTACGCTCCTTAATGCCGCGTATGGGAGAACTGCTGAAACAAGGCATTGCCATTTCGGCTGGCGATTATGATACGCAGGTGAAGTATGAATTTACGAGTCTCAACAAGATTAAGCCACAGATGATCGAAGAAGCTACCAAGAATGCACGCGAGGCTGCGGTTAAGTTTGCCAACGACTCTGAAAGTAAAATGGGCAAGATCAAGAGTGCTTCGCAGGGCTTGTTCTCAATCGATGACCGCGACCAATACACTCCTTATATTAAAAACGTACGCGTAGTAACCTCTGTTGACTATTTCTTGAAGAACTAAGTCTGACATGAATGAACATTAACGAAAAAAGATTCATGGATAATTCATGATTATTCGTGTTCAAAACAAAGCGCGTTCTAACACCTTACATGTTAGAGCGCGCTTCTTATTATTTTAGTGTTTAAACGTTTCCTTATCCTACTTGGCTACCGTTCGCTACTTCACGATCAACGGTAACGACTGAGAGCGAGTCGTCGAAGTTGACAGCAGAGAGTATCATACCCTGACTCTCGATGCCATTAATCGTACGCGGAGCGAGGTTGGCAATGTAGCACACCTGCTTACCGATGAGCTGTTCAGGATCGTAGTACTGAGCGATGCCCGATACGATAGTACGATTTTCAGCACCGTCGGCAATGAGGAACTTCAATAGCTTCTTACTCTTCTTCACCTTCTCACACTCAATGACCTTGCCCACACGAATGTCAAGACCCTCAAACTGCTCGAAAGGAATGGTTTCCTTCACAGGAGCGGCCTTAAAGTTAGCAGCCTCGTTAGCCTTCTTCGTATCAAGGAGCTTTTGTACTTGTGCCTCAACCACACTGTCTTCTATCTTCTCAAAGAGCAATGCTGGCGCACCCAATACGTGGCCTTCGGGTAAGAGGTCGGTAGCACCTAAGCGGTCCCACTCTACTTCGTCCATGTTGAGCATCATGCGCAACTTCTGACTTGAGAAGGGCAAGAACGGTTCGAAAGCAATGGCCAAGTTGGCTACCAACTGCAAAGAGAGGTTTAAGACCGTCTTCACACGTTCGGGGTCAGTCTTGATTACCTTCCAAGGCTCTGAGTCTGCCAAGTACTTATTACCGATACGTGCCAAGTTCATGGCCTCCTTCTGTGCATCGCGGAAGCGGAAGTTTTCGATCAAGCGTTCTACCTCTGCCTTTACGTCCTTAAACTCAGCTATCGTCTGGCGATCATAGTCTGTCAACTCACCTGCGGCAGGTACCACGCCGTCGTAATACTTCTTTGTAAGCTGGAGAGCACGATTGACAAAGTTGCCATATACGGCCACCAACTCATTGTTATTACGAGCTTGGAAGTCTTTCCACGTAAAGTTATTGTCCTTCGTTTCGGGTGCATTGGCTGTAAGCACGTAGCGCAATACGTCTTGCTTGCCAGGAAGGTCGCGCAAGTATTCGTCCAACCATACAGCCCAGTTACGTGAAGTACTAATCTTATCGTCCTCTAAGTTGAGGAACTCATTCGCTGGCACGTTGTCAGGCAGAATATATGAACCTTCAGCCTTCAACATAGCGGGGAATACGATGCAGTGGAACACGATATTATCTTTACCGATGAAGTGGATCAAACGTGTGTCGTCGCTCTTCCACCACTTCTCCCAATCATTGGGGAGCAATTCCTTCGTGTTGCTAATGTAGCCAATCGGTGCGTCGAACCATACGTAGAGCACCTTACCGTCAGCACCCTCTACAGGAACGGGAATACCCCACTCCAAGTCGCGGCTCACGGCACGGGGCTTGAGTCCCATGTCAAACCAACTCTTGCACTGTCCCATAACGTTGGTGCGCCATTCAGTGTGCTCCTTCGTTATCCACGGTTCGAGCCACTGCTGATGCTTATCAAGGGGCAGATACCAGTGTTTCGTCTTACGCAACACGGGTTTTGAACCGCTCACGGTCGAACGGGGGTTGATCAATTCGGTAGGAGAAAGGGCTGTACCACATTTCTCACACTGGTCGCCATAGGCACCTTCTGCGTGGCAGTGCGGACATTCGCCCGTGATGTAGCGGTCGGCCAAGAAGGTGTGCGCCTCTTCGTCGTAATATTGTTCGCTCTCTTGTTCTACAAACTCTCCCTTATCGTAAAGTGTGCGGAAGAAGTCTGAAGCGGTCTTCTTATGTACCTCTGAAGTGGTGCGGCCAAAGAAGTCGAACGAAATGCCAAAGCCTTCGAACGATTCGCGAATAATCTTGTTGTAACGGTCCACCACCTCTTGGGGGGTGCAACCTTCCTTACGTGCACGAATGGTGACAGGTACACCATGTTCGTCCGAACCGCAGATGAAAAGCACTTCGCGCTTCTTGAGTCGGAGGTAACGCACGTATATATCTGCTGGTACGTAGACGCCAGCTAAGTGACCGATGTGTACTCCGCCATTGGCATAAGGCAATGCGGCAGTGACAAGCGTACGGTTAAATTTTTTCTCTGTCATGGATGATGATGTTTATTTGTATGCAAAATTAACCATTTTCGGCCCTAACGCCAAAAAACACCCTACATTAATGAAAAAGAAAAACACGAATTGGCATGAACGAAATGATGAATGAACATTAAGGCGCGCTTTGCGCTTAGTTTTTGAACATTAATGTTTAAAAAACCAAGCGCGAAGCGCGCCCCTTAACGTTAACGTTACCCCTCGCGTTTCTTAAAGCTAACGAGTGACGTTTCCAGAGCCTTTTTCATCTCGTTCGAAGCCAAGTAGCGGCAGCGCACGTTTTTAATGTGCTTAGCCGTTACGCTATCCTTTTCTGCTTCACCGCCAACGGCGCGCAGACCGAGATAAAACGTACCCAAGTCGCCCAACTTCACGCGTCTACCATGACGCAAGTAGTTCACCAAGGCATTCGACAGCGCTTGTGCGCCACCTGACACGTCAGGCGAGGTCAAGTGCGTACGTTCCACAATACGACTTACGATGTCCTTAAACTTCATCACGCGCACGTTAGCTATGGCGGGATAATACTTCACTTTCTGATCAGTTACGTTCTTAATAGAACGAATCTTGTAATGTAACATGGTAATTTAAATTTTTAATAGGTTAGATATAAATGTAAGAATGTGAGAATGAAAATGATTGAATAATTTGCGCAACCAACAGCGATCATTCTTTGTACTCCTGTTCCACATCAAAGCACGGACAAGCCTTATTAGCAAATTCTTTGTGTCCATGCACAGTAGCTACAGGATAGTTAAGTTGTAATAATTGTACTAAAACCTCCAGTGCCAACTTTTGTGAGCCCGTGCGCGTATCCTTCGGTGTTTTACCATCACGAGCCAAGCCCCCGATGTAGCACACGCCGATACTATGCGCGTTGTGTCCCAAGCAGTGGGCACCCACCTGTGCGAGGGGCCGCCCCACATGCACCGAACCGTCTAAGTAAACCAAGTAATGATACCCCACATCGACAAATCCGCGTGCCTTGTGCCACCGTCGTACGTCCTCCAACGTAAAGTTGCGTCCTTCAGCCGTAGCCGAACAATGGATAATAATCTCGTCTATCTTTCGCATCTCTTTTTTTAAGTTTTCTCATCAAGCAGCCTTGCGGCCTACTAATTGTCTGTCTATATACACCGTCACGCCAAACACGCTACCAGCATAAATCAGTGCTTGCGACACATACCACAACACAGAGTCGCTTATCTCGCCCACAGGGTCGACTACAAAGCCTGCCACCGAAAGCGCGATGCCCGACATCAACATCATCAATGCGCCCACTACACCCTTATCGCTCTTCTCTTTCATGAAAGGTTAGTTTAGTAAGTTGAAACAGAATTTTTAGAACACACCCTTTAATGTACAAATGTGAGAATGATTGAATAAATCGCGCAGCAGATGGCGACCATTCGCACATTTGCACACTTGCACATTTTAAAAGGCAGAGCCTCAACGGAGTTTCTTAAACTCCAAGTTGTTCATCTTTATCGCCTCCTTCAAGCGAACCGATGGAGTAAACACGCAGTGCACTTGTTTGATCAAGTCGGCTGACACGTCATCTTTATTCTCCACGCTCGTTGCCTTTAGCGTTGGACGGAACGAACCCAAGTTGTCAACGTGTACGCTATAGCCTTCCGAAAGCAACTCAAGCACCACCTCTTGGAACGACTTCACAATCGCCGTAACATCAGCCAACGTGAGTGAACAAATCTCCTGAACACTGTTCAACAACTCTTCAAAGGTTACCACTGAGGGTTCAACCAACATCGGATAAAATAACTTCTCGCCCGTCTTAAAATTTTTGCGGACAGTTGCCTTAAATAAAATCATGGTAGTAAATCGTTTTTTTATGGTTAGTAGTTTTCTTTAAGGGTGGTTCTAATAATTCTGAAATAGGGATTTGTGCGCTATCGGAAGTGTATTTTTGAAAGTTTGTGAGGGAGCATAGCGGGCTATGTGACCGAACAAACTTTCAAAAAGACACTTTCGAGAGCGTACAAATCACATTTCAGAATAGCAGAACTCTAAAAACAGAATTTTTAGAACCACCCTTAAGTTGACAAGTTAGCCAGCAAACTTGTCTTTTTGGGGGGAGATAAGTACACCTATATAATATATAAGGTAACTTACTCGTCTTACTCTGATTAGAAGCGCTTCATCTCGTTTGACAGTGCAAAGGTAGGACACAAAAAAAGCCTTTGCAAAAAGAGTGTACATTTTGTACACTTTTTCTGCAAAGGCAGCATTCTTTTTAAATGTAAAAATGTGAGAATGAGCAAATGTGCAAATGATTTAATGCGCTAAAAATCAGCTATAAACGGCAACCATTCGCACATCTTCACGTTCATGCATCACTCTTCCCCACTAAACAGCGGGTCCCAAGCGGGCAATTTGATAGGCGTCTGCTTCAGAAGTTCCAATGTCTGTGCAGGCACATACTTCTTGTCTACCACGAGGCGGAACATATACGCGTCAAACCATTCGTCTGTCATAATCAAGTGACCACGATAGCCCGACTGAGCACCCCAAGAGTTCTCCACCATCCACTTCTTTGTCTTACCGTCAGCCGTGAGGTCTACCGCCATCAGCGTCATGGCATGACTCGAAGCCGAAGCATACGTCTGAATGCGTTCCGCCTTCGTCATCGGGAACGTTGTGCCCAATAACGACTCATAGTCATAATTCTTCAGCGACAATACGCCCGTCTTTGAGTCCAAATACTTACCCACATCACAAGAGAAGTACATCATCACAGAGTCCTTAATCGAAGCCACCGCCATTGCCTTTATCTCCTCCATGTGGAGGTTCAGGTATGTCCACTGCTCACCGTCGTAAGAATGGCGGTCCATATCGATCGTATACGTTTTATGGTACGCACGCGAGGGATCGTTCATCACCATTACGTATGAGTGCTTCAAGTCCTTACCCACCAATGCTTGGTAAAACTCCTTTGGCGTATACTCCTTCTCCTCGCCCAAGGCCTTACCTTGTGCATCGCGCGGTGTCCACGTAAACTTATCCACGGGTTCACCCAAGCATACAGCCAAGATATGATAGATCGTACCCAACTGCTCCGTCTTCACGCGTTCCAACTCGGCCGTCTTCTTACCCTGCGCTGCCAACTTACGCAGCGTCAGACCATACTCGCGCAACTTCAAGCTCAACAGTGAAGCCATACGCTGCGTATTATTCGCATTATACGATTCTGGCATCGCCTCAGAAGGCACCAAGCCGTACTTGCTCACTACGTCTATCACACCACAGAACGTACCACCGTCTGACAGTGGATTCTTAAACAGCCAATCGACCAACTGGTCTGACATCGGCTTCTTGGCATTGTCTATCACGGCTTGCAAGAAGAGGTTCGACTTCTCCAACTGGTCGTAAAAGAAGCAATAACTCTGCGAGAACTGAAACTCGCCCAATCCTCTCTCCTTTATCGCCTTTGCGCGCATCACGTTCAGTCCCGTGAAGAGCCAGCAACGACCCGAACTCTTCTGGTCGGTAATGCCCTTTGAAGGCACTTCGTTACTAAAGTGCGTGTCCGTAGCATCACCATTCGTGGCGTTCGTGGCCAACTGATTAATACTTGTGCCGGCTAAGGCATTACGCAGTGCACGGTCAGAAGCAGTCATCGGGTGTGACTTACGCATCGTGCTGAGCATCTCAGGCGTTATACCGCCCTTACCTACTTGTGCCAACGATGATAACGCAAAGGTCATCATCGTAGCTGCTAACATAAAACTCTTTATTCTCATATATACTTTAATTTAACGTGAAGGCGCGCTTCGCGCTTGTTTTAACGGCAGGGCGCGCTTCGCGCTTGTTTTTTTTAACATTAATGTTTTCTCTAAAAAAGGAATTAGGAATAGCCAAAGTAATATGCAGACCTTT